>Ga0209723_1000166_pt1 | contig 130016 bp, 113 predicted proteins | sample BiotimSIPDNA_2_FD_185750 | JGI IMG/M metagenome (GOLD analysis project Ga0209723, IMG submission 185750) | Anaerobic biogas reactor microbial communites from Washington, USA - Biogas_R2 time_0 SIP DNA (SPAdes) (version 2) | ecosystem: Engineered > Bioreactor > Anaerobic > Unclassified | place... | reverse complement strand
ACACTCCAGGACTTCGCTACGCGTGGCTTTCGGGCGTCTTGTTCTCCGCGGCATTGTCTATCCCTCCACTTCGCTTTTTCCCCTATACTATCCCCGTTTGCCCTCCTGTCTAGCCAGTTTTGCTACCATAGAAAAAAATTAAAATCACGCCGCCAACCAACGTGCCCGCGCTCAACACTAGCATCAGTGGCCTCTGCCGTTTGGCAATCGCGCCCTCATTTTCCAGGGCGACCCGCGCCACCAACCTCTCCGCTTCGGGCCAAGACATATCGCCCGTCTCACAGACGTGACGGATCAGCGCATTGCGGTCTTCCCCGCTGCCCAGTTCACGCGCCACATGTTTTGCCAGGTCCTCGCGGATCAGGGTGGCGAGACGCTCCTCATCCACTTCGCCATCGGCGGTATAGTCGAACAGTTCGGGGATTTGCACAGAGGCGGAACTCGATTGCGGCGTGACAGACACTTCTTCCCGCGATGGCACTTCGGATGCCACGGGCTGTTGCAGCATTGTCAATGCCCGATGGTTCTGTGGATCGAGACACAGAACCTTACGATAACATTCGGCCTGTTGCGCCGGGTCATCGAGCAACGTGGCCATCAACAACCAGCCCTGGACGTTGCCAGGCTCTTCTCGCAGAAGGCCGGCGAGTTCCCTCTTCGCGCCCAGGCGATCGCCGGTTTGGACCTGCTGCCAGATCAAGTCGAGAGGACGCATAACCATCTCCAACAAAAACGTCAAAAAACCGCTGAAACGGCGTAAGCCATTTCAGCGGTTAGGGACTAAAGTGACGACTTACCAGCCAGAACGCCGGTCATCGCGGTCGCGATATCCACCACTGCTACGACGCCGACCACCACCAGCACCACCGCCAAAGCTACCACCGCGCCGGTCCTCGCGCTCCTGGGCTTCATTCACTCGCAACGCACGACCGTCAAGCTCGAATTCGTTGAGCGCAGCAACAGCTTTATCGGCAGCCTCATTCTCCATCTCGATAAAACAAAAGCCTCGAAAACGCCCGGTGTCCCGGTCGGTGATCCACCGAATCGATGTGACAGGGCCGTACTGCTCGAACATTTCGCGGACTTTATCCTCGGTAACACCCCACGACAAATTACCAACATACAATGACTTTGACATACTCCCTACTCCTCGTGAACTTAAATGATGTGGCTCTTCAGCCCGGAACTGAACGCAGTAACGGCCTAGCGAGTCTTGATTGGTAATAGTATAACATATTTATCCACAAATAACAATGTAGACATGTTTCAAATAGTATTGTTCACACAATATCCCTGGGGAAAAGCGGTGGTCCAGCGATGACCGCACTCCCTGGCTGTAGAAGCCCCCAGAACAGCCCATCCCGCAGCGAATCCGGTGGCTGCCAGCCCAGGCGACGCCACACTTCGAGCATACGTTCAGGCAATACAGGCTGCAGCAACAACGAAGCCAACCGCAACGCCTCAGCGGACGTGTAAAGAATGGTAGCGACCCGGTCACTTCGCCCCTGCTTTGCCTGGGTCCAAGGCGCCATCCGTTCCAGGTAACGATTGATTTCACCGATAAAGCCCATGATCTGCGCCAGCGCCTCGTTGGGCGACAACGCCTCTATCAAGTCGAAGACGCGATCTAGTGCAACCAGACCGTGTTCGCGCAGGGCTTGGTCATCGGCGGTGAGTGCGCCACACGCAGGAAGATAGCCGCCACAATATCGCCCGATCATGTTGACAACGCGATGCAGGAGGTTGCCCAAATCGTTCGCCAGATCTGCCTGATAACGACTTCGCAAGCTTTGCACGTTGAAATCGGCGTCACGTCCCAAAACCATATCGCGAATCAGAAAATAGCGGAACACATCCACCCCATAAACCTCTGCCATCTCAATAGGATTCACGACATTCCCCAAAGATTTGCCCATCTTCATTCCACCCGACAACCACCAGCCGTGGGCAAGGATCGTCTTGGGCTGCGGAAGCCCCATCGCCCGGAGCATCGTCGGCCAATAGACTGTGTGAGTGATGAGAATATCCTTGCCAATGAGATGTACCACCTGCGACCACAGACGTACGAAGCGCGCCCCGTCGTCCAGATACCCGGCAGCAGTGACGTAGTTGATTAAGGCATCAAACCAAACGTAAGTCACATAGTTGGAATCGAAGGGAAGCGAGATACCCCAACTCAGGCGCTCTACAGAACGCGAGATGCACAAATCGCCCAAAGGTTGGCGCAAGAAGCCGAGAACCTCGTTACGACGCGTCTCAGGTTGAATATAACCGGGGTGTGTGGTGATGTAGTCAATCAGCCAATCCTGGTACGCACTCATCCTGAAGAAATAATTCGGTTCCACAAGCCGTTCGACCGGACGTCCGCAGTCTGGACAGCTGCCATCCACCAAGTCTTTCTCGGTCCAAAACCGTTCATCATGGACGCAGTACCATCCCGCGTAACTTCCGAGGTAAATTTCGCCTTTGTCCCACAAGGCTTGCAAAACTGCCGTCACAACACTTTTATGACGCGGCTGTGTGGTCCGAATGAAATCGTCATTAGCAATATGCAAGTATTCCCAGGCACGTTGAAACCGCAGCATCATTTCGTCGGCATGGGCTTCTGGCGTGATACCGCGCTGCCGGGCTGCATCCTGAACTTTCTGACCATGTTCGTCAGTACCGGTCAAAAAGAAGGTATCTCGGTCACGCAGACGCGCATAACGCGCCAGTACATCGGCCAGGATAGTTGTGTAGGCATGGCCGATATGCGGAACATCGTTCACATAGTAAATCGGGGTGGTCACATAAAAAGGCTCGCTCATCATCCTACCTCTGCGCAACGATTAATAAGATAAAAGAAAAGAGCCTCCATTGAGGAGGCTCTTTTTGACTGACCATGTTATGGGCTACAGAATCCGGTTTCTCCCCAATACGCAATAGCCATGGCTCATCACCATGGCGCTGCACATCATCACAGAACAAACAACCAAACTGCCGAACATCTCTTTATTCTCCAATCTTAATGTAGCCATCATACCACGGATATGCGATTAGGTCAAAGTGCTGGATCTTATCATTCTCGGAAACCAGGAGCCATTTGCGCGTCATTTTGGCGCTAAAGCGACTTTTTCGTAGGTATTCCCGGCCTTTAAGCGGTATTTGAACTTGAGGTACGTTGTACCAGGAGAATGATAAGACCCTGGATTAAAGTGCATTTTGCCATTCTGAGAAATCAGGCTAAAATATAACCAGTAGTCTGATGTGATTAAGATAACGATAGAAGGGATACTGGGAACACGACGAAGCTTTGAGCAAGGCATATCTGGAACATTGAAACATCGTAGCCTTGCCTTGACAATGTACTGTTCCTATGGTAACCTTTCAATAGTTAGTCTGTCCTCAGAACTATAAACCTTTCTTAGTGATAGGGAGCAATTCCATAGCGGAGGGCTGAAAGCATGGCAAACAGGTCTCGGAATGAGAAGATGGTTGAACGACTACGCGAACTTCAAACTAGCAGCCCCGACATTGAGGCAGCCGCAATTATTAGTGTGGATGGGCTTCCCATAGCCTCTTCCCTTCCTCAGAGCGTGGAAGAAGACCGCGTTTCAGCAATGTCGGCGGCGATGCTTTCGCTGGGTGAGCGCATCGCCGGAGAATTGAGGCGGGGCATGTTAGATGAAGTATACGTTAGGGGCGAGAGGGGCTACGTCATCCTTCGCGCCGTTGGAGAGGAAGCGGTGCTCACCGTCTTAGCTCGGCAACAAGCCAAGTTGGGGCTGCTCTTCCTGGATATGCGTCGAGCGGCTGAAGAACTTTCAACGATTCTATAGCACGGAGGAGGTTGATACAGTGGTTAATACCCCTGAACCCAGTGGTTTCTGCTACCCCAATCGCTTTGGGCTCATTGTGTTTGATGCCCTCGAAGAGATTATGGGCCGCAACGGGCTAAATGCCATTCTCAATATGGCAGGCCTGGCACAATTCATCGACAATCCCCCCGCCGATGTAATGGACAAAGGCTTTGACTTCGCCTATATCTCTGCGCTGAACAAAGCCCTCGAAGAGATGTACGGCCCACGCGGTGGGCGCGGGTTGCAGCTTCGTCTCGGACGGGTTCTCTTCGCGCAGGGGTTGGCGAACTTTGGCGCGTTGGTCGGCGCAAGCGACCTCGCCTTCAAAGTCCTCCCATTGCAGGCCAAATTGAAGGCCGGTTTACCTGCGGTAGCAAAGGTCTTCGACTCATTAAGCGATCAGACCTCTTACGTGAAAGACCCTGGCAGCGATCACTTTCACTACATCATCGATCGTTGTTCGATGTGTTGGGGACGCCAGGTAGAACGACCAGGCGGCTTTATCGCGGCGGGTATCATCGAAGAAGCGCTAAGGTGGTTGAGCGGTGGCCGCACGTTCCGCGTAGACCAACTTACCTGCATGGGAATGGGTGCAGAGAACTGTACTTTTGCCGTCTACAAAGAACCTATCGGTTAGGATAAAGACGTTATGTCTAAAGACGGGGCGCCGCGTCATATCCTAATTGTCGAAGATGACCCAAACACCGCGGAGATGCTTTCTGCGTACTTCTCCTCCGTGGGGTACCAGGTTTCTCATGCGGCCTGGGGACAAGATGCGTTGAGAATCGCTGCTGAGACATTGCCCGACCTGGTTGTCTTGGATATTCATCTTCCTGACATTGACGGTTACGAAGTCTGCATGACCCTGCGCAGCCAGCGGCGTACCGAACACACCCCAATCATCTTTTTGACGGAACGCCGCGAGCGGATGGACCGGCTAACCGGGCTGCAACTGGGGGCTGTGGACTATATCACCAAACCTTTCGACGTGCAAGAACTCCGTTTCCGCGTGCGCAATGTCTTGCGCCGCAGCAACCTCGACACGCTTTTACATCCCGTTACCGGCCTGCCAACATCGATGTTGGTGGAAGAGCAAGTCGAGCGGGTTATTGAAAATGCCAACCTCGCCATCATCGGGGTAGCGCTCCAGGGAATGTCCCAATTCAGTGACGCTTATGGATTTGTGACCCATGATGACGTGTTACGTGCGGTGGCCTTGATCCTGCGTAACACGTCTACCGAGATTATGGCAAACGATCCTTTTGTGGGACAGTTGGACACTTATGAATTCCTGGTCGTCGCGCCAACGGGCCAGGAAGGCTATATCGTCTTGGGGCGGTTGAATCAACGCCTAAGCGAGGCGATCTCGTTCTTCTATCCCCACCTCGACTGGGAAAGCGGCAAGCGCGGCGATGGTTCCCCGCTTCCCAAGATCAACTTCGATATCAAACTACTATCAGGCGATCAAATTCCCAAAGAAGGCGGCTTGCCGCACCTGCGGCAGGCCCTGTTCGGCAAGAAGAAGGCCGCCTAGGCCTGGCCTGGGCGGTTTGAAGGCTATGCAACAACACGGCAGCCTTGCGGGCAAATTGCCGGCCAAGTTCGTGAATCTCTGCACGCCGCTATGGCGCGATTTTGTCTGGATAGGCGTGCTGCTCATCCTGCCACTCCTGCTCTTCGCTCCTGTCGTTTTTGGCAATAAAACGTTGCTCCCCGCAGACGCACTCTACACCACCGAGCCCTTTCGTGCTGCTGCCGAGTCATTGGGCGTTACCGAAGTCCAAAACGGTCTGTTGAGCGACCTGATCCTACAAAATTACCCATGGAAGCGCTTTTTGACGACGGCGCTGGCCCGGCGCGAGCTTCCGCTATGGGACCCCTACATCTTCGCCGGACACCCCTTTCTGGCAAACGGTCAACACGCCGGACTCTACCCTTTGACCTGGATTTTCTTCGTGCTGCCTCTGCCGCGCGCCTTTGGTGTGTTTATCGCGCTACAATTGGGACTTGCCGGCCTATCGATGTATATTTTTGCGCGGGTTATCGGTGCGAACCGCCTGGGAGCGTTCCTGGCGGGGATGACGTTCCAGTTCAGCGGTTTCCTGGTCGTTTCCGTCGTCCACCCGATGATCGTGGCAGCAGCATCGTGGCTGCCCCTGCTGCTGGCGCTGGTCGACCTGACGGTGCGCCGCGCGCGCTTCCTACGCCAGGAACGTGCGATGCTCCCCTGGGCACTGCTCGGCGCGATTGCGCTAGGGCTGCACATCCTCGCAGGCCACGCCGAAGCCACCTATTTCACACTGCTGGTGATGGGCTTGTTCAGCGCGTGGCGGTTCGCGCACACAGCGATCACGCGCCCACGCGCAACGTGGCGCGCCGAAGTCCTCAGCCCGGCGCTTGGCTTGCTGCTGATGGCCGGCCTGGGACTGGCGTTGGGCGCGATCCAGCTTATCCCGCTCTACGAAGTCGTGCAGGGCAGCTTCCGCCAAGGCGCGGTCACGCTCAGCGACATACTCGACTGGGCCTACCCCAAGCGGCGCATCATCACCTTCCTGGTGCCCAACTTCTTCGGCAACCCCACCCACACGACGCTGTGGAACTTCTTCACCGGCGAAGTCACGCGCGCGACTGTCAATGCCTACGGTAACCCCATCTCCAGTTTTGATTGGGGCGTCAAAAACTACGTCGAGGGCGGGGCCTATCTGGGGATATTGCCCTTATTGTTGGCGTTCATCGCAGTCGTCAGTCCAAAGGCAAATGGCGAAGGGCGAAGGACAAAGGGCCAAAATCTAAAATCTAAAATCCAAAATTGGCTGCGCCAGCCCTACGTGCCGTTTCTCACGTTATTGTCGCTGTTTTCGTTGGGATGTATTTTCGGTACGCCAATCTATGCTCTGGTGTACGCGCTGCCCTTTTTGAACCAGTCGCATTCCCCTTTTCGCTGGGTGTTCCCATTGACGGTTGCCGTCGCTGCGCTCGCAGGCTTGGGGGCAACCAGAATCAGCGAATCGGCGAATGAGCGATCAGGCATCACACATCACGCATCACGTTTCACGCATCGCGTTTCACGAGTGTTGTTGTTCGATACGTCGCCTAATGCCGTCAGTGTCACCGGCGCGGTGGCGATTTGGGCAGGGCTGGCGCTGTTGAGTGGGTTGTGGCTTTCGCGGCTAACGTTCGGGAACGTCGAACCGCTGGTCGAGCGCGCATTTTGGTCGCTCGCCCTTGCAGCAAACGCTTTTCCAGATCATCGCACGTTCTACGCCTACCTCTTTCCCTGGCTTCAACGTGGCGCACTGTTCCTGATCAGCGCGGGGATCCTGCTACGAGTTTCGCGCTGCCCGATCTACCTGCCGCACAAGCTAGGACGCCGTCCGGTCTGGGTGGCACTGGCGGCAGCGGTGTTGCTAGTAGACCTGGTCACCTTCGGCGCGGGCTTCAACCCGGCTGTAGATCCAGTTCTACTGGACTACACGCCGCCCGTCGTCAACTTTCTGCGCCAGGATACCAGCTTGTGGCGCTTCTCCACGTTCGATCCACACGGGCGCAAGACGTTCAACGCGAACTCCGGGATGTTCTACGATCTGCAAGACGTGCGCGGCTACGACAGCCTCTTCCCGGCGCAGTACGCGCGCTATATGGGCTGGATCGAACCACAAAATGAATTACTCTACAACCGCATCGCGCCTTTTACGCAGTTCGCCAGCCTCGACAGCCCACTCACCGACCTGCTCAACGTCAAATACATCATCACCGAGGAAGAGATTCCCCTGCCCAAGTACAGCCTCGTCTATCAGGATGAAAGCGTGCGCGTCTACGAAAACCTGGGCGTGGCCCCGCGTGCGTTCACGCTGCCTGTACAAGCGACGCTGGTCGCGCCGAACGTCGAAGCCATAGGCGAGATCATCCAACAACACGATCCCCGATTCTACGCCATCGTCGAACAGGATTTTGTTGCGAACATCCCGTATGCAGTGGACGCCCCCACCCCGGCGGCGCTACAAGCACAGACCATCGGCGACTATCAGCGCAACGAAGTGCTGATCGAAACCACGGTCAACGGCCCGACGTGGCTCGTGCTCGCCGACACGTACTTCCCTGGTTGGAAAGCCTTCGTCCGCCCAGCCGGAACCGATGAGAGCGCAGAGCGCGAAGTCCCGATCGCCCGCATTGCCGGGAACTTCCGGGGCGTGCTACTCGAAGGGGACGACCTTGCAGACGGCGCGCTGGTGCGCTTCAAATACAGCCCCAACAGCGTGAAAGTCGGCGCATTCGTCTCCTTCCTCGCGGGGATGGTGGTGATTTTTCTGGCGGTGGTGTGGGTGTGGCGGCTGGTGTACCGCGAATCGGACGCGCAATCGACGACGCAGCGGCTGGCCAAGAACAGCGTCGCCCCGATCCTGCTGACGCTCTTCAACCGTATGGTAGAACTAGCCTTCGCCGCGTTAATGCTGCGCATTCTCGGACCGGCCAACGTGGGCGATTACACGTACGCGATCAACATCTTTCTCTGGTTCGAAATTATCACCAACTTCGGATTGGACGCCTACCTCACCCGCGAAGTGGCTCGCCATCGCGAACAAGCGGGCTGCTATCTGTTCAACACGACGGCGGTGCGCCTGGGACTGAGTCTCGCGGGCATCCCGCTGCTGATCGGCTTTATCGCGTTGCGGCAAACGCTGATCGCCAACTTCGCCGACCCGGCCTCCCGCCAGGCGATGCTCGCGCTGGTTTTGCTCTATGCCGGACTGCTCCCCAGCTCGATCTCCAAGGGACTGACCTCGCTCTTCTACGCTTACGAGAAGGCCGAATATCCGGCAGCGGTGCAGACGATCTCCACACTCATACGTGTGACCGTACAAACCGCCGTATTGCTCACCGGTTGGGGGATCGTTGGTCTGGCGGGGTCTGCCATCGCCATCAATGTGATCACGCTGGCGATTCTGAGCAGCGTCGCCATCAAACTGTTCTTCCAGGCAAAGCGCCCACAGTGGGGAAATGACCGCGAACTGCGACGTGAGATGATGGTCGAGTCCTGGCCGCTGATGATCAATCACTTTCTCGCCACCCTGTTCTTCAAAATCGACGTCTTTCTGATGGAGCCAATTCTGGGGAGCACTACGCTGGGGTTATACGCTATCGGCTACAAATTCCTGGACGCGCTGGTGGTCATCCCATCGATGTTCACGCTGGCATTGTTCCCAGTGATTTCGCGCCAGGCGCAGGAGGATCGCGCGGGGTTCCTGCGCTTCTACCGGCTCGGCGCGAAAATCCTGATGATGATTGCGCTGCCGGCAGCGATGATCGCCACTCTGGCCGCCTACGAGATGGTCCTGGTGCTCGGCGGACCGGAATATCTGCCCGGCGGGATGATCGCGCTGCAACTGATGGCCTGGTCGATGCCAATCGGGTGGCTCAACAGTCTCACTCACTATGTCCTCATCGCGTTGGATCAGCAACGCTACCTCACCCGCGCCTTCATGATTGGGTTCGCCTTTACCTTGATCGCCAATCTGATCTTCATGCCACTGTACGGCTATCAAGCCTCGGCGATCATCCACATTTTCGCGGAATTGGCGCTGTTAGTCCCCTTCTTGATCGGCGTGCGACGCCACCTACCCCAGGTGGGATGGCGGCAGGCGCTCGGCAAGCCCATGCTGGCTACGGGGATGATGGGCATCGCCGCCCTGATCCTGTTCCCGCTGGGGCGTTGGGTGGCGCTGGCCGGCGCAGTTATCGTCTACCCATTGGCGGTCTGGCGTTTGCAGGTGCTAACGCCAGAAGAAAGGGAATCCCTCGCCCCCATCTTCCGCCGGCGTTGATATTGTTTCCCTTCCAAGAACGGGTATAATGCCAACGAGGACGAAAATTTAAGCCACAGAGCACTCAGAGTTTTTCCTCTGTAATCTCTGTGTCCGCGGTGGCTGTTTTCAAGGAGCGAAGACATATGGAGCTTTCACAACTCGAGCAAATGATCCGCTGGCTGGATGAGGAGCGCAAGCGTGACAAGGCGCTCGTCCTGGCCTTACAGGAGCGCGTCGAACAGCAAATGCACACGATTGAGGCGCAGGCAGTCGAAATCGAACGCCTGCACCAGGATACCGTCGAATTGCGCACTGACATGCGCCACACCGACGACTATCCCGCCATGATCGAGAAGGTAAATCGTGACCTAAACGGCACATTTGAGGAGTTCAAAGCGATGGTGCGACGCGAGCGAATGGAAAGCGAGCAGATGCGCCGGGGTGAAATCGAGGTCGTCAACGATCAGTTGACCGAACTAGACAAGAAGGTACGTGCAGTGCTACGCTACGAAGAGCCACTCAAAGCACGCGAGGCCGGCGAGCAGCGTTTGCAGGGCCAGATTCAGGTTGTGTCCAACACCATCACCGACTTGACCAAGCGCACCGAGGACCGCCTGCAATCCATTGTCTACCTAGAGGAGCAGCGCAGGGCCGATACGCGACGCGTTGCTGCGGTGGAGGGCGAAATTCCGGGGCTGCGAAAAAGCCTCGACGAGATTACTTCGAAGCAAGTACGCCTCGAAGACAACATCCGTAAGCTGCCCACACGGGTGGAGGAAGCCGTCCAAATTGCCAAATCCTACGAAACGCGCATCGAAGAACTGCGCATCGCGGACTTCCAACGCGAGCAGCGGGTGAAACAGTACACCGAGCAGGCCGCGCATGTCGACGTTGAACTGGGCCGTCTGGTCGAACAGACCCAGAAATACGCCCTGCTCTACAATCAGAATAAACAGGCGCTCGACGGGCTGGACGCCTTCCAAGTGCGGCTGGAGAAACGCCAGAACGAGATCGCAGAGATGCAGCGCCTTACCGAAGAACGGCTCAGACGGCAATGGGAAGAGTGGCAGGCCACCTTCGCACGCGACTGGCAGAAGCGCTTAGTGGCCGAGGAAGACCGCTGGCGGCGTCAAGATCTCGCCAATCAAAAGTCGACGGAACACTTTGCCAACCTGGATGAACAAGCCGAAATGTACTATCGGGAGATTGTAACGCTCTGGGAAGAGCTGCGGGCTACACTGGACCGTTGGGGCAAAGCCATCCAAGAAACCCTCACCGCCAACCAGGAGTTACCAGTTCAGCAGTTAAAAGCTCTCCGACGGTTCGCAGAGGAGAAACACAAGGAACTGTTGTAGAGAATAGCGAATTGCCAATGGCGCGTCGGCAAAAAGATATCTCCCTTTTGCCAACGCGTGTTTTTAGAGATTATGCCAGCGCCCATCCACCATGACGCGGACGACGTGCGTTTCAAGCAACGCCTCAGGAGACAGCGCGAAAACGTCGTGGTCAAGCACAGCCAGATCGGCGATGTAGCCAGGCATGAGCAATCCCATCCGCGCTTCCAATCCGACGGCGTAGGCCGCGCCCCAAGTGTACGCGCGCAGCGCCTCCGACAAGGAGAGTCGTTGTTCGGGATGCCAACCTTCAGGGCCGGGGAAGCCGTCCTCACGACGGCGTGTCACCACTGCGTACAGACCAATGAACGGGTCGAAGATCTCGATTGGCGCGTCCGAGCCAAAGGCCAACACCGCTCCGGCGTCTGCCACGGAGCGCCAGGCGTAAGCATACGGCACACGCTCAGGTCCCAGGTAACGGTCGGCCATTGCCATATCGTGGATGGCGTGGATCGGTTGCATGGAGGCCACAAGCCCCGCCCGGCCCATTCGCGCCTGATCCTCAGGACGCATCGACTGCACATGCTCGATACGATGGCGTAACGCCGGATTAATGTCACGCACAGCCTCCAAGGCTTCTACAACAAGGGCGTTGGCGCGGTCGCCAATCGCGTGGATTGCCAACGCCATCCCGCCCGCCGCCGCCCGCTGCGTCACCTCGACGAGCTGCTCCGGCTCCAGGGTGAGCAATCCCACATTCTCCTGCTCGCCCGCGTAAGGCGCGAACATCGCGCCCGTACGCGATCCCAACGCACCGTCGGCGAAGAGCTTCAGTCCGCCAAAGCGCAACCAATCGTCACCATAGCCGCTACGGAGGCCGGCTTCCAGCGCCGCATCGAACGATTCCAGGCGCACGTATTTGACGACGCGCATCTGTAGACGCTCCTGGTAATGCAATTCCTGGAACGCCGCAAACGCCAGACCACCATCCACATCGTGGATGGCGGTGATACCCAACGCCAAGAGACGGCCCTGCGCCACATCCAACGCATCGACAATTTCGTCCAACGTTGCCGGCGGAATGACTTCACGCACCAGGTGCGTGGCATCCTCAAAGAGCATCCCGTCGGGCGTCCCGTCGGCGTTGCGACCGAGCTTGCCGTGCGGTGGATCGGGCGTCTCAGCAGTGATGTGCGCGGCTCGCAATGCCGCCGAGTTCACGACCCAGGCATGCGCGTTCTTGGCGATCAACGCCACGGGATGTTGCGGGGCCACGCGATCCAGTTCGGCAGCGGTGGGGAAACCCACTGGGTTGGCAGACTCACCCGCGTCATCCCACAAAGTTTGATCCCAGCCGCGGCCAGTAATCCACGTCCCCGGTGGCAGATCACGAGCGCGTGCAGCCACCGCTTCCAGAAACGTCGCGCGGGAAAGATCGCGCAAGTTCAGTTCATGGAGGCTCAATGCGTACCACATCGCGTGGATATGCGCATCGGTCAAGCCGGGGATCACAAGCGCACCGCCTACCACTTCAACCACGGCACCGGGCGCGGCAGCCCATGCCTCCGCTTCAGCATCCAGCCCGGCAATTTTTCCGTCCACAACGGCCAACGCCCGCGCCCAGGGGCGGCGCGCATCGCCGGTGTAAATACGCGGATGGCGCAGAATTTTTATGTTCACAGTCACTTCCTAGAGACGTCGGTAGATTTGAGTGTTTAGACGCGCCAACGTTAAAGCCCTAAGAGATCAGCGATCCAGACGATGCTGTACCGCCCGGCCCAAGCCACGACAATCGCTTTGAGCGTCTTTCCGCTCCATGTCGCCAGGTAAAACTTCCACACGGGCATCCCCGCCGCGCCGGCGGCCATCCCCGCCATGTCGAACAGCGGCATCGGTACAACGCCCATCAGAAAAACGGTCAACATCCCGTGCGCCCGCACCCACCCTTCAATCCTGGGATAGACCTTCCAACGATCCACCAGGTCTTCAACGGCGTATCCGGCCACATAGCCCCACAATTCCCCCAGCGAGTCGCCAAACCCGGCGCACAGTCCGATCCACCAGGGAACAAGCACCGATCCCATCGTAAAGGTAAACGCGAGGTGCGGAATCGGCAACAACACTGTCGTACTGCCGATCCAGGCCATCAGGAATACGCCGAAATAGCCCAGCCCACTGAGGCTTTCGAAGGTGATTTTCTCGCGGTTGAGCGCGATAAAGGTCGTAAATCCTACAAAGAATACGACCAGCGCAACGCGCAAGACAGTTTTGCGTGTTTTCTGTGCCGCCGCAACGTTCCTCTTGAGTGACTCAACCTCAACAGTCTCTTCAAGCGGGAGATCGGTATGCATCACACGTACGACATCCCTCATGCGGTGAACGGTGCTCCCAGCCGCACCACGCGGGCCGAACCGACAAGGTTATAAGTCACGTTACAACTATCCACTACCAGCGATGCTTGTTGGAGCACCCGACCGTAATCCACACAGTGATGACCGGTTACAATGACGACTACGTCGGCGGCCTGCAACGCGGCATCCGTCAATGCGATAGATTCAAGCGTCAGTGCATCACTGCAGAAGACATTGCCGCCCACATGGAACGTCGGTACAAACGGATCGTGGTACTGTACCTCGGCCCCGCGCCCAAGTAACAGCTCAATGACACGCTCGGCGGGCGTGTCACGTGAATCGCCAATATCAGGCTTGAAAGCGACCCCGAGCACCAACGCACGCGCGCCGTGCAGCGCCTTACCCTCCCGGCTCAGACCGCGCACGATCAAATCGATAACGTGATAAGGCATCGTCTCGTTGGTCTCCGCTGCCAACTCGATGAAACGGGTGTAAAAGTCGTACTCACGCGCTTTCCACAGCAAATAGTAGGGGTCGATGGGGATACAGTGTCCTCCCACCCCTGGACCGGGACGGAATGGCATAAAGCCGAAAGGCTTGGTCTTCGCCGCGTCAATAACCTCCCAAAAATCGATACCCATACGCTCGGCCAGTTGCGCCATCTCGTTGACGAGGGCGATGTTCACCGCGCGGAAGGTGTTTTCCAGCAACTTGGTCAATTCGGCAGCCGAGGGCGACGAAACTTCGTGGACCGGCGCTCCCATCTGCCGCAGCAGCGCCGCAGAAGCCGCCGTTGCGTTCGGCGTCAACCCACCGACGACTTTGGGGGTGTTGTAGGCGCTCCAATCCTTGTTGCCGGGGTCGATGCGCTCCGGCGAAAAGGCCAGGTAGAAGTCATCGGCGGCAGCAGACAGACCGCTCACCCGCTCCAAAATCGGCCGCACGATTTCGGTGGTCGTACCGGGATAGGTAGTGGATTGCAAGACCACCAACTGGCCCGCGTGCAGGTAGGGCGCAATGCCCTCGGTGGCAGAGACGATGTAGCTCAAATCGGGGGTGCGCTGGATAGTATACGGCGTGGGCACGCAGATGAAGACTGCATCATAATCGCGGATAATGGCATAGTCGGTGGTAGCGCGCAGACGGCCCTCCTGAATGTGCGGCAGCAGCTCGGCGTCGGCGACGTCCTCGATATAGCTGTGCCCGGCGTTGAGCTGTTCGGCACGCTGGGAATTGATCTCAATACCGATTGTCACAAAACCGGCCTTGGCAAAAGCCAAGGCCAGCGGCAATCCCACATATCCCATTCCCACCACAGCGACCCTGGCTCTGCGATAGGTGATCTTGTCCGAAAGTGATGTATTCATCGTTCCTCCACAAAAATAAATATGATAGGGTTTAACACACACAAAACGGCGGGCGGAATCCGCCGCCCACCGTTTCACGCTCATACACGTTATGGCTCTCTTGCAATTCGTTGCGCCAATAACGCCAACTTCACTTCCACTTCGTACCAACTAATCTCCGAAAGGCCAAGTTTATGACGCAGTTCGGTGCGATCCATATCCGCCGCAAAGTCACGCGCCGCACACGTCCAGCGAAGCATTTCGAAAGTGATGCGCGGGATTTCCGCCTGCACGGCCACGTCAGTCAGAACGTATTCCAGGTTACGGGCGCTCCACGGGAAGAGAAACTGGCGCGAAGGATACTGTCCCAGGTATTCCTGCATAACGGCAGACCAGCTCTGCGGCAGCGTGATCCGGCGTTCTTTGTGACGGCGGCGCGCCTCCTTGTAGCGCACCCACAGCGCCGGATGTTGCGCGTCGGTCAGGTCAATGTGGTTGACGTGCAGGTTGACACACTCGCTCTTCTTGATGCCAGTATGCAGGATAAGGGTGAAGAGCAAATGTGGACGCGTGTCGGGCTTGCGCGACTCACTGCCCGCGCGCAATGCCTGTGTCACCGCCAGAGCAGCATCGATTTGCGCGCGGGTGAGGATCTCCGGCAAAGGCGCAGTCACAGATTGGTGAATCAACGGCGCGGCAGCATCGCGAGTGACGACGCCTTCTTCCGCCAGCCAGCCGAAGAACACTTTGAGCGTAGTGATGCGGCGCTCCAACGTTTTGGGGCTGCATGGCACACCCCGCGCAGATTCCATCCACTTGACAAAGGCATTTAACATCACCGGGGAGATGTCGCCGATGGCCTGCACCGGTCCCAGGTAATCACTCAGGATTTGCATATCCAGCCGAAATGCCTGCTGCGTGTTCTCCGTAAAGCCGCGCGCCTGCATATACTTCTCAAAGGCTCCCAACACGACGTTGAATGGCGAGCGTGACGTCAGATCTACTGCCGGTGAAGCAGGTTTCGGAACAGTAGCGGCTTCCGATGCGGGCGACGAAGCTGCCTCAGACAGCGCCGCTTCCGGAAATAACGTCAATTGTTGCGTTTCTTGATTATCGACCATTGCCCCTATTATATCCCATTAAAGGGAGATACAAGTCAAAAATTGACATACATTTTTCTTCTTTTTTGTGGTATACTCTGCCACAGAGTGCGATTCTCAACAGCAATATGGGAATCATAGCTACTCACCATTTTGAGGAGGTGTCTATGCCACTGGATGTTGCTGCCATACGGCAAGAATTTCCGATCTTCGAACGCAAAATTCACGGCAAGCGTCTGGTCTTTTTAGATAGCGCCGCCAGTTCACAGAAACCCCGTGCCGTTATCGGCGCGATGATGCACACGTACATGCACAACTATGCCAACGTCCACCGAGGATTGTATTCCCTGGCGGAAGAGGCCACTGAGGCTTACGAAGAAGCGCGGGCGAAAATTGCGCGCTTCATCAACGCACCAGACCCTGCCGAGATCGTCAACGTGCGCAACGCGACGGAAGGGCTGAACCTCGTCGCCTATAGTTGGGGCGAGACGAACATCCAGGCCGGAGATCGTATCGTTATCACGGAGTTGGAGCACCACGCCAACCTGGTCCCATGGCAACAATTGGCGCAGCGCAAGGGCGCGGAATTGGCCTACATCCCCGTAAGTGACGCGGGCGAATTGGAACTAGATGCCCTGCCGCCCTTGTTAGCAGATGGGCGGACCAAGGTCATTGCCTGTTCGGTGATGTCGAATGTCCTCGGTGCGCTGCCACCGGTCACCCAAGTCGCGGCAATGGCGCACGCTGCAGGCGCACTGGTGGTGATGGATGGCGCGCAGGCCGTGCCCCACCAACCCGTCGATGTGCAGGCGTTGGGCGCCGACTTCATGGCGTTCTCCGGCCACAAGATGTGCGGGCCAGGCGTCGGTATTCTGTGGGGCCGGCACGAGCTGCTGGAAGCGATGCCCCCCTTCCTCTACGGCGGGGATATGATCCGCACCGTCAAACGCGATTACGCCAAGTGGAATGATGTTCCATACAAGTTCGAGGCTGGGACGCCCGCTATCGCCGAGAGCATCGGATTGGGCGCGGCGGTGGATTTTCTCACGGCCATCGGGATGGAAGCCATCCACGCCCACGAGCAAGAGATCGTCGCGTATGCGCTGGCGCGCCTAGCGGAATTGCCGACGGTTCACGTGCTCGGTTCTGGCGATGGGGGGCACAACCTGGCACAAGAGCGCAGCGGGGTCGTTGCATTCTGGATGGACGGTATCCACCCGCACGACATCTCCGCTATCCTCGATGCCGAGGGCGTTTGCGTGCGTGCCGGGCATCACTGCGCACAACCCCTGCACGACCGCTTCAACGTTCCGGCGAGCGCGCGTGCCAGCTTCTACATCTACAACGACAAGGATGACGTCGATGCCCTCATCAAAGCACTGCACAAAGTCGTCAGAGTTCTGGGACGATAGAGCCAGCTTTAGATTATTCTTGGAGGTACAATGAGCAGCGACCTTTATCGCGAGCAGTTACTAGACCATTACCACAATCCCGAAAACTTCGGTGTGCTGGACAACGCCGAAGTCGACATCGAAATGGACAACCCGACGTGCGGGGATATGATCCACCTGACGGCGCGCCTCGACAGCGCCGGGCGCGTCGCCGAGGTGATGTTCGAAGGGCAGGGTTGCGTTATCAGCATGGCCGCAGCGTCGATGTTCACAGAGCACGTCAAGGGCAAAACGGTGGAAGAAATCGCCACGATGGGGCTGGACGAGATCCAGGAGATGATGGGCGGCGTGAAGCTGAGTATGGGCCGGGTGAAATGCGCGTTGCTGCCACTCAACGCGATGAAACAGGGGCTAAAGGAACGTGGGGGCGCGATCGTCACCTGATTGGTGCCGGTGGTGCAATGATTCGCTCGATACGCACCGAGATCGCTTCAGGGATGACATTTTGGATGATGATCCCCTCCGGAACCTCAACTACAGGGATGATGGCGTAGTCTCCAGGCAACAGATTAGTCAGATCCAAAGCCACTTCCACATCCGCCGCCTGCAACTGCTCTATCATCGCCAGCGGCCCACTTAAAACAAGCACGACGGCCTCGACACTCGGAGCAGCGCGCATATCCTGGGACAATCCACGCAGCGTCGGTGTCACCGCCAGGGTCAGACCGCTCTGAATGGCCTCGATCGTCAGACTAAGCGTCACATAAGGACGCGGCGGTGAGATAAGTGACAATCCTACCGGCATTTGCAGGGCGACCGTAGTCGTCAAGCTTTGCGTCAGCGTGTTCAAGCTAACGGGTTGGGTAAGCAGGTAACCAGGGGCCTCCCGCACCCTCTCAACGCGCCCGTAGACCTTGACGAGCTGTGGCTCAATCACAACATTGGAAATGCGATATCCGGGGGCCGGTTGACCTTCCCAGGTAATGTTCACCGCCAGATCGCGCACGTAGCCTAGCGGCGAAATCGGTACATTAATGGTCACTGCTTTCGGAATGGATTCAACGTTGGTAACCGCTTGCTCGTTCTGATCTAAAAGTACTGGTTGGTAATCGCCGCGGACGTCGCTCTGTTGATCTTGAACAGAAACTGTCACCTGTGCCTGCGTCACCTTGTCGACCCACGAGGCAGGACCGCGCACACGCACGGTCTGCGGCACGACCTCCGGTTCTTCGACCCGAAAGCCAAACAGTGGCGTTCCTTCGGTCCGGATAGTGATCGTGATCTCTTTCTCGGCGATATGCTCGACGGTGAGGTTAACTTCCGACGGGGTAATTTTCAGCACCTGCACAGGCGCAACCTGAACATCGACCTTAATCGGAAGGGCCAAAGTGCCAGTGGACACCTCGGAAAGGTCAATGTAGGCACGCAGATTTTCGGAACTGAGTGTCTTCCACACCGACTGTGGTGCGCGCAATTCAACACGCGCGCGGGTGCCGTTCAGCCCGTAAGCGAGCATGCCCTCATCCAGTCCGACTATCTCGATCGGGATAGCCGTGCCGAAAGGGCCATCCTGCGTTGGATCCTTGGCCTCCGTGGCCACAGCCCAGAAAAAAAACGCCAGAAGCAGCGAAAGAAACAGCGAGCCAAGATTGCGTCCCAACCAACGGCTCATACCCGCACGCCCTCCTCGATCTCCTGAAGAGGCCGCACTGTGCTGCGGCGCACGCGGCGGAAGATGCCGCGGGATGAGCGAACCTTGGGGACGAGAAAAGCGCGCAAGATGGATTCCAAACGTCTGGCATCGATGTCACGGATGATACGACCATTGTGGGTCAACGAGATTTGCCCGCGCTCTTCCGAGACAACGACGGCAACTGCATCGCCCTCTTCCGTAGCACCGATGGCAGCCCGGTGCCGCAACCCAAGTTCACGATCCGCCAGAAATGCGGCGGTCAGGGGCATCACGCAGGCTGCTGCGATAAGCCTGCCATTGCGAATAATAACAGCGCCATCGTGCAAAATGACGTGATGATCAAAAATGGTCATCAATAACTCTGGTGTCACCTCCGCGTCGATAAGCACACCGGTATCGATGTATTCCTGCAGGCCGGTTTGACGTTCGAAAACAATCAGCGCTCCCACGTCGTGAGCGGCCATATACACGACAGCTTTGACGACGTTAACGATCATCTTCTCAAGCTTCGGGCTATCGCCAGGTTCGACCAACAGAAGCGGACTACGTCCCAGTTGCTCTAACGCGCGACGTAATTCAGGCTGAAAGAGCACCGGAATACCCACCAGGAGCGCCGGGAGCAAATTCTCTATCAGCCAGGAGAAAGCCCGCAATTGCACCAGGCGCGTCAGCAGAGCCAGAGAGATCAGCAAGGCTGTGATACCACGCACCAACGGAACGGCGCGCGTTCCTTTTATGGCGTAGAAGACCCAGAAGAAAAAGAACGCCACAATCAGGATATCCAGGCCATCGAGCCAGGTTATACGCTCCAGCAGCCACATTAAGTTCCACATTGTTACTACAATCCAAACCCTTCACAGTCATTCTGTGAGCACACAGCCACCGCCTCAGCTACATAGGCGGTTCCTGTCCAGTCAGTTCGCGGTACAAATCAACGTAACCCTCTCTGTTGGGCGGTTCAAGCGCCAGAATCGCTGTGACGGTCTTGATTGCGGCCTCCTGCTGCCCGGCGTCAAGTTGCAACCCACCTAGCACATCCAGATGTTCCAATGCTTTCTCCCGCTTACCGCTATTGAGATACAGTTGCGCTCCACGGGCACGCAAAGGAATGTTGTCAGGCTCGTTGGTGATCAGGTCCTCCAGCACGACCAATGCCCGATCCACGTTGTGTGCCTCGAGATAAAGTTTGATTAATTTGTCGAGAGCGTTTAGTCCCAAATGCGGTCGACCGGTGCGCGGATACAGGCGGTAGAGCGCCAGATAGGCACGCTCGTCGGCAGGCGCGATGCGCAAAATCGCCTCATTGTTCTTAATCGCCGCCAGCCAATCCAACCGCTGCAAGTCAAGGTCGGCCATCCTGTGCAAAATACGGACTTCCCACTGCTGCTCTGGCGCACCACGCGGCGCCAAACGCAGCGCCTCAGTGTACACGTCGCGGGCGCGCTCCGGCTGTGCCAGTTGATAATGCGCATCCGCCAGTTGCAAGTACTGGCCCAGGGCATCGTCGATCTGCCCCCGTTGGGTCAGCAATTCGATGACTCTTTTGTGCACAACGATGTCGATGGGGGATAATTGTAGGATTTCACGGTAAGTCTCCAGAGCCTGCAACGTTTGACCACGGACTTCATAGGTGCGGGCTATGGTGTGGAATTTGAGCAGCGCCTCATCGATACGCCCGGCTTCTTGCAGTAGACTTGCCAGGAGATAGTGCAACGGCAGGTAATCGGATGCCTTGCCAAGCGTATGAAACAATTCCTCCAGAGCGCTGTAGACTTTGGCGCGCCGCTGATACTCCTGCGCCAACGCAACAGAACGCAGAATACGCGAGGCATTGGGCATACTGATCAACTCACCGAGGCTGAGCACCGTTCCTGAGCGGGAAAGACCGTCCAGACGTTTGCGCGCTTCAAGCGACTTATCCTCCCAACCGCGCCGTCCTAGAAAATCGACCAACGACTCGCTGAGGCTCCGCGCGCGATCGGGGTCTCCGGTACTGACCAGGTTTTGCGCCACACTTTGGTAAACGCGGATCAAGTCATCGGCGTGTTCACGTTCGATGGTCGCCAGATCGACAATCTTCACCGCCTCCCAGAAATGTTTCAGCGCCTCCGCGAAATCGCCCTGCGCCTGGTAGGACTCGCCCAGGGCAAAGTGACTACCTAGAATGTACTCCGGATCCGAAAGTGACTTCTCCAACTGCGCAATCGCCTCGGAAAAGCGCATTTGCTCCTTGTACAACAATCCCAGGTTGAAGTGAATGGAGGGCATCGAGACACCCGCCTTGTTCAACTGCTCGTAGGCCTGAAGGGCCGCTGTCAGGTCGCCGCGCGTCTGAGCATCGACCGCCTTACCGATAAGCAAATCGACTTCCATCTGCGAGATGCCCTGTACCTGGGGTTTATCTTCCGCAAAGATTGACTCGGCCAAGTCCGCCAGAGCGCGCTGCCGAGCGACATCTGCGGGGCTACCCACCTGTTCGGTTTCCACATCCAAAGCATCTTCCAAGGAATCCACCGCCTCGAAACGTGGCGGTTCGGGCACGGGACGCTGGCTTTGAAGCAGCATCATCGTCTGTCCGATGCGTGGCTCGTGCGGGATGAACGTCTGCATCTGACGGCAGATCTCGATGGCCCAGTCGGGATGCTCTTGTTGGTAGAGATAGGCCAGCCAGAGCGCCGCCAACACGGCCCGATCCACTGATTTTTCCTGCTGATAGTGGTATAGGAGATCGCGCCACACCTTGTCCTGATGCGGCTGCAACCGGGCAGATGCCTCCAGCGCCGTCACGAACTTGCTCCCCACCCCCTGTTTACCATAACGCTGTCCGGCTTCGTAATAGTTTGCGGCGGCCTGTTCGATGTCGCCATTACGTTCGTGAATCTCCGCGATGCGTTCATAAGGACCGGGATCGGAAGAATTCAACGTCGTGAGCCGCTGGTAGGTTTCAAGCGCCGCCTCCATGTCCTCGGCATTGAACAACGCCCAGGCATAGCCCATCAACGCCGAGACATCGTCGGGGAACTCAGCCAGGGCGCGTTCATAGAAGCGTACTGCCTCCTCCCACTTCTCGTCCCAAACACTGTCATTTGCCTTTTGAATGGCCTCATCAAAGCGTAAACGGTTACCGGCCAATGCACACCCCCTGTTTGAGCTATCAGCAGTTAGCGATCACCAGTCAGCAATCAGGCAGAGACTAAAAAAGCTCAGCACATATTGGCATGTTGTAGGTCGCTCGTTCATAACAGATATTGAGTTTACAGAGTGTCTTTTGAGACTTTTGTAGTCTGTCCTAATCCTTCTCCAACACCCACACCAGGATGGCTTTCTGAGCGTGAAGACGGTTTTCGGCCTGATCGAAGAGCACCGAGTGCGGACCATCGGCGACGGCATCGGTAATTTCCTCGCCACGATGGGCGGGCAGGCAGTGCATCACGATGACGTCTGACTTGGCGCGTGCCAGTTTAGCGTCGTCCACGCGGTAAGGCGGGAACAGTTTGCGGCGCTGTTCTGCCTCAGCCTCTTGGCCCATCGAGGTCCAGGTGTCGGTGTAGATTACATCTGCATCCTGCACGGCAAGCATGGGATCATCCACCGCTTCAATGGTAGAACCACTCTGCACCGCCAGCCGCCGGCCCATATCCCAGATAGCGGGATGCAGTCCATAACCCTTCGGCGCAGCGAGCGTGAAATTCATCCTCAATAACGTCGCGCCGTACAGCAGCGAGGTCGCCACGTTGTTGCCATCGCCCAAATAAACCAGCTTCTTACCCTTGAAGCTGCCCTTGTGTTCCAGGATCGTCAGGAAATCGGCCATGCCCTGGCACGGATGCGAGTAATCCGACAGGCCGTTGATCACCGGCACGGTCGCGTCTTTTGCCAGCGACACCACGTCCGCATGCCCGAAGACGCGGGCCATCACGACGTTGACGTAGCGCGAGATGACGCGGGCCACATCGGCCACGCTTTCGCGCTTGCCCAACTGAATCTCGTCTGGGGAAAGGTAAAGCGCGTTACCACCCAATTGCAGCATCGCCACGTCGAAGGAAACGCGGGTGCGCAGGCTAGGTTTCTGAAAAATCATCCCTAGCACTTTGTTCTTGAGGTAAGGGGTGTCTTCGCCTGCCTTCCACGCACTCTTGATACGCACAGCCAAATCAAGGAGCGCCTGCATCTGTTCTGGCGTGAGGTCGGCCAGTGTCAAAAAGTGTCTCATCGTGTATGCCTCCAGCTTAGGTTGTGGTTTGAATAAGTCATTCCGCCTATAGTATACCACGAAGGGCACTAACAGGAAAAGCGCGTCAAGGACGGGGCGGGTCATTACACTTGTCATCCACATAAGCGTTTTATACTTGTTGGCACTTATTGGGCCTGGTGCTATACTTTCTCTGTAAGGCTCAAACCAGAAGGCTTGGTGAAATTTCACACAAATCAGACACTTTTTTAAGGAGGATATGATGACGAAAGCAGGGTTAATTCTTGGCGCGGTGATGTTGGTTTTGGGGATCGGCGGCAGTTTGATATCACCGGTCTGCGTGCCATGCCTGGCAATGGTAGCAGGCATCGGGGCCGGATACTTGGCGTGTGTCTTCGACAAGCCACTCACATCCGGTGGCGCAGCCAAGGCAGGTGCGATTGCGGGCGCGATCGGCGGCGCAGGCGCGTTGCTCGGGCAGATTATCGGCGGCATCCTCAACAGTATCTGGGTTGATCCACAAAGCATCATAGACATCATGGAGCAGTTCGGTCTTCCGGCCGCCTATGACCCCGACATGGTGCGCATCACCCAAATCGGCGGCGGTGTGTGCTTCGGTCTGCTCGACATCGTGCTGATGGCCGGCCTCGGCGCACTGGGTGGCATCCTCTGGCACCAAATCGCCGGGAAAAACAACACGGCCGTTTGAACGTTCAAATGTACCACTTTCAAGAGGGAAGACGATGACTGAACAGAAATTAATCTGGATCGAAGAGGAAGTCGCTGCACTTAAGGACAATGGCTTGTTCATCAACCTGCGTACCATCGACTCCCCACCCGGCGCGTGGATGACGGTGGACGGCAAGCGCGTGCTTAATCTCTGCACGAACAACTACCTAGGCCTCGCCGACGACGCGCGCCTGAAGGGTGCCGCCAAGGCCGCCATCGACCGCTTTGGCGCGGGGCCGACGGCGGTGCGCTCTATCGCCGGGACGCTCTCACTCCACAAGGAGCTGGAACGCGCGATGGCGGGATTCAAGCGCGTTGAAGACGCGCTCTACGTGCAGGCCGGCTTCGTCGCCAACCAGGCGGCCATCCCGCCGCTGGTCGGCAAGGAGGACGTGATCTTCTCGGACCGGTTGAACCACGCCAGCATCATTGACGGCGCGCGGTTAAGCCGCGCCAAAATCATCGTCTACGAGCACTGCGATCCCGCCGATTTGGAGGTGAAGGTCAAGGAAAACCTGCCACAGTACCGGCGCGGGCTGGTTGTCACCGACGGCGTCTTCTCAATGGATGGCGACGTCGCGCCGCTGGACAAGATTTACGAGGTTGCGGAAAAGTACGGGTTGCTCACAATGGTCGATGACGCGCACGGTGAAGGCGTTCTCGGCCACGGCGGGCGCGGCATCGTCGATCACTTTGGACTGCATGGCAAATTCGACGTGGAGATCGGCACGTTCTCCAAGGCGTTCGGCGTGGTGGGCGGCATCGTCGCGGGGAAGAAGCTCATCGTCGACTTCCTGCGCCAGAAAGCGCGTCCGTTCCTCTTCTCCAGCGCCGTCACCCCAGCCGACACCGCCGCGTGCCTCGCCGCCGTGCAAATGCTCGCGGCTTCGACCGATCTGGTCGAGCAGTTATGGCAAAACACGGAGTACTTCAAAGGGCAGATGAAAGGTCTCGGCTTCGACGTGGGCAACAGCGTGACACCGATCACGCCGGTGATGCTCGGCGAGGCGAAGCTTGCTCAGGCGTTCAGCCGCCATCTCTTCGAGGAAGGCGTCTTCGCCATGGCGATTGGCTTCCCCACCGTCCCGCAGGGGCTTGCGCGAATCCGCGTGATGGTCTCCGCCGCTCTTTCCAAAGACGATATGGACTTCGGGCTGGAAAAGTTTGCAAAAGTCGGAAAAGCGCTGAACGTGATTTCGTGATGCGAGTTTAGAGTTGCGAGTTAAGAGTTACGCATAGCGCGCGTCTATCGCTTTCTGCACTGCATCGTAATCCGCCGGTAGTTCTACTGGCGGATTTGCGTATTGGGCGATGACGTCCGCCAGGGCGCTATCGTGGTATTTGACCTTGAAATCGGTGAACTTGAGGCCGTGGGCGGTGGAGATGACGACCACGCGGTCGTCGCGCTGGATGTCGCCACGGTCGATCAGCTTGAACAGCGCCGCCAGCGCGACGCCAGTGTGCGGGCAGCAGTACATGCCGGTGCGGTCGGCGCGAGCGGCGGCATCGGCCAACTCGTCCTCGGTGGCCTGTTCGACGACGCCATCGAAAGCGGTCAGCGTTTTGACGGCGCGCTCGTAGCTCACCGGATCGCCGATCTGGATGGCGCTGGCGAGCGTCTTCTGCGCCTGTACCGGGCGGTACGCCTGGAAGCCGGTCTGATAGCTCAAGTAGAGCGGGTTGGCGCGCGCGGCCTGCGCGCAGGCGATGCGCGGCAATTTGTCGATCAGCCCTAGCGCCTTCATCAACAAAAATCCCTTGCCGAGCGCGCTGACGTTGCCCAGGTTCCCAACCGGGATCACGATCCAGTCCGGCACTTGCCAATCGAACTGCTGCACGATTTCGATGGCGACCGTCTTCTGGCCCTCCATGCGCAGTGGATTCATCGAATTGGCGAGGTAAAGCGTGGGATCGGTGGCGATCTGCCGCACGATGCGCATACAGCCGTCGAAGTCGGTGTCAAGCGCGAGCACGAGCGCGTTGTTGGCGATGGGCTGGATCAACTGCGCGGTGGAGACCTTGCCTTTCGGCAGCAATACCACGGCGGGGATGTCCGCCGCCGCCGCATACGCCGCCAACGCCGCCGATGTGTCGCCCGTAGAAGCGCACGCCACGGCGCGAATCGGCTTTCCGTCGGCCCGCATTTGTTTGACGACAGAGATAAGCACCGTCATCCCCAAATCCTTGAACGAGCCGGTGTGGCTGTTCCCGCACAACTTTACCCATAAGTCCGGGACGCCGATCTCCTTGCCCAACCGCTCCGCCCAGAAACAGTTGGTGTGACCCTCGTACATCGAAACGACGTTCTCGTTGTGGACTTGCGGCGCAACCCACTCCTTCTTACCCCACACGCCGCTGCCGTAGGGCCATTCGGTGGTGTGCGTGCGTTTCTCGAAGAGTTGCTTCCACTCGGCGGCGCTGCGATCCCGCAACGCATCGACGTCGTGCACAACATCCAGCAAGCCGCCGCACTCCTCACAACGATAGACGATGTCATAGATCGAGTAACGCCGTCCACACCCGCGCACACATTCGAGCCAGCTATTGTATGCCATTTCCCCCTCCCTCAAAAACAAACCGCTAATCTCGCTAATCTACGCGAATCTTCTTATGATTAGCGAAGATTCGCGTGATTCGCGGTGAAAATCTGACAACCGAGGCATAAACAGTCTTGTGCCGTTTTTCGTTGACGATCCACAAATCGAACAGCGCGATGCCGGCCCAAAGGCAAAGCGTAATCTCCAACGCCATGCGCGGCAGGTTGGTCAACGACATGCTGAATGTCTCCACAAAACCGTAATCCTGAGGGAACTCGTACTGCACAAACGGGTACAGGTAAGGGACAACGCCACCGAACTCCCCGAAAAGGTGCAGTAGATAACCGAGCCCCCAACTCCACGCGGGCCTCTTTCCCCAGATCAGATAGACGAATGCCGTCGAGACAGCCACGACGACCAGGGTATGCCCCATCCAGCGACTGCCCTCACCTTGGTTGAATACGTAATGCGCGACCTTATCCACCACATCCGGCACAACCGCAGCCGCCATCACCGGCACGAAATCGGCCTTCAGATAACGATAGGCCAACGCTGATACAGCGACATGTCCAAAGATCATCGAATGTCCTCTCAATTCTCAACGGCTTTAGCGGGTGAAACGGAAGCGGTGTCCGTTGAAATTCGTTCGATCCGTTGAGGTGAATGCATGGCGAGCGCCGCCCACCCCAACAATGCCAGTTCCAGGGCAATTTCGACGGGATTCTGCAACTTGCGCAACAACGTTTCCCACAATCCCAGCGATGGCGTGAACTCGTACTGCACGAACGGATACAGCCACGGCACCTGTCCGCCGATATCGGCCACAAGGTGACCCAGGTAGCCCACGGCCCAACTCCACGCGGTCTGCCGTCCCCACAGCAGCCGTACGACGATGGTCGAAACGGCAAGGCCTAGCAAGGCGTGACCCCACATTCGCCCGCTCGGCAAAAGCCCCAGCCCCTGGCACAGCGCCTTGTCCACCACGTCGGGGATCACTCCCGCGACAACAACCGGGACCAAATCAGCCTTCAAATAGCGATGCGCCAGGACCGAGACGCCCAGATGACCAACCAGCATTACGCCCCCACCACGTGAGTAAGTGTCCGATGAATCGGCGCGTAGCCTGTAGCGCGCAAGTCTTCGGGCGGCATAGAAGCCTCGTCGGGCTTGTCGGAAAGCGCAAAGAGCAGCGCGCCTCGGTCACGCCAGCCCAGCATCAGCTCGCGCACTTCGTGAGTGAGGCAGATTTCGCGCGCCAGCAAATCCTCCGGCGCGGCGTCCAGCGGCAACACACCCATACGCCCAATCGTCTCGCGGTACTCGTTGTAGCGGAACGCTTTGAACGGCGTGGGATCACCGGCCTGCACCAGCGCGTAAATGTTGCCGTGCAGCGCGCGCAGGTCGGCGGGCAGATCGGCGGTCCGCGCATCGACGGCGTGGATGAACTGGGCAAACGCCTGCATCCGCCCCGTGCGGACGTCGTCCACGAGCGCCTCCCGCTCATACAGACCGCTGCCCACGATCAGGCAAATGTAGGCCAGATAGTCCTGGTTGTCGGCGGTAAAGGGGTGGAATTCGGGCTGGTTGAGCTGATCGTAAGCCGCCTGGAACCGTTCCGGGTCGAACGCTGCCCCCAGCAGATCGCCGACGGTGCGCCGCACCGCCGCCACTCGCGCCGCGTCGATGACGTGATCGTTGCGTCCGCGCGCGCCGAGCGTCGTCTTGTCCAGGTCGAGGACGACCGCCGTGCTCTCGTCCACCGGAAAGCCTTGTTCGCGACAGAACGCATCGAACTCTGCCAGCAGCGTCCAGCGGTTCGCCAGGTAGAGCATGTGACCATCCTGCATCGCGATGTCGACCTGGGCGGGTGCGGGCTTCTCCGCGCCGATGAAGGCAACGCCGGGCCAGTTCCCTGCGCGGCAAATGTTGGCGAAGGCTGTGCCGTCGTTCAGGCGTGTATCGCCCACAAAGATCAAACGCGAAATCGACGTTCCCGGCGCATCGAGCGCGCGGGCCAGACGCAGCAAGTGGACAATCGCGCGCGCATAATCCGCCTCACTCTTGCGCGGAATCGTATTGGCAGGAATCCCCACCTCCGCGCGCATCTCAGCCAGACGCGGCAGACGCCCATCAGCGGCATCCAAATTCCGGTACACAATCCGATCCCCAACAAATTCAGAAACCGATGTCAAGCCATAGTTTTGCATAAAAGCACCTCAGCGAATGAGCGAATCAGCGAATGGGCAAATGGATGAATTACCCTGCCACCTTCTATCCAGCATCTTGCATCCTGCTATCTTTCTACGTATCCCGCCGCCACGAGAAGTTCGGCGTTGAGGATTGCGCCGCTGGCTGCACCGCGCAGGGTGTTGTGGCTGACAGTCGTCATGCGGATGTCCAACAGCGGGCAGGGACGCACGCGACCCACGGAGACCGCCATACCGCCCCCGGCGTCGCGGTCGCGGCGGGGCTGCGGGCGATCCGGTTCGGTCCGCATGACGAGTGGTCGCTCCGGCGCGCTTGGCAAGCCGCGAGACACCTCCGCCCCGCGGAAGTCGCGCAGCGCGGCGATGACGTCCTCCACCGATGCCGGGTGCTCGAAACCGACCGACAGGCTCACCGTATGCCCATCGAAGACGGGAACGCGGTTGGCGTGCGCGCTGAGCACGATGTCGGCGTCCACACCGCGACCATCCACCACACGCCCCAGCATCTTGCGCAACTCTTGCGCGAACTTCTCCTCCTCGCCCGCGATGTAGGGCACGACGTTGTCCAGAATATCGAGCGAGGCCACGCCGGGATACCCCGCGCCGGAGATCGCCTGCATCGACGTCATAAAGACCTTGCGAACGCCAAACGCCGCGTCCAGCGGCTTGAGCGGCAGCGCCACGCCCGTGATCGTGCAGTTAGGACTGGCGACGATGAGGCCGGGCCAGCCGCGCCCGGCGCGCTGCGTTTCGATAAGTGCCACGTGATCGGCGTTGACCTCCGGGATGAGCAACGGCACGTCGGCCACGGGGCGGTACGCCGAAGCATTCGTGCAGACGGCGTACCCCGCTCGCGCGAACTCCGGCTCGATCTCGTGCGCCACATCCGCTGGCAGCGCAGAAAAGACCAGCTTCGCGGGCAGATTCGGCTCCAGCGTCTGCACCACCATCTCGTTCACAACGGGCGGTGGATCGCCGGGAATCACCCACTTGCAGACATCGGCGTACCGTTTTCCCGCGCTCCGCTCCGACGCCGCCAGCGCCGTCACCTCGAACCACGGATGTCCCGCCAACAACTGAATAAACCGCTGTCCCACCGCCCCCGTCGCGCCCAAAACGCCAACCGGAATTTTACGACCTACCATTGATCACCTCGCTGTGAAGTTGCCGCACGGCTTCGGTGGCTTGGTCGGCGGCGACGACGAGGGAGATGCTGCACTCCGACGATCCCTGCGCGATGGCGATGACGTTGATCTGCTTCTGCGCCAGCGCGCCAAAGAGCCGCGCCGCCACGCCCGGCGTGCCGCGCATCCCCGCGCCGATGGCGGTCACGATCACCACGTCATCCATCGCCCAGACCCGGTCGATGTCGCGCCGTGATAGTTCCAGCGCCATCTCTTCTTCGATGGCGGCGATCACACCCGCTGCCGTATCCGTGGGAATCACGAAACAGATCGACTGCTCCGACGACGCCTGCGAGATCATCAGCACGCTCGCGCCCTGGCTGGCGACGGCGGAAAACGTCCGCGCGGCAATGCCGGGGACGCCCATCATCCCGCGCCCTTCCACGTTAACCATGCTCAGTCCCTTGATAGCCGAGACCGCTTTGACGGTGCCCGGCGTGCTCTCCGGTTCGCGCACGATGCGCGTGCCGGGGCAGATGGGATTGAACGTGTTCTTGACCCACAATGGGATGCCGCGTTCGACCACGGGGCTGATCGTCTTGGGATGCAGTATTTTCGCGCCGAAATAGGCCAGTTCGGCCACCTCACTATACGAAAGCACGGGGATCACACGCGCGTCGGGGACGATGCGCGGATCGGTGGTGAGAACGCCATCGACGTCGGTCCACGTCCACACCTCGTCGGCGTCGAGCGTCACACCGAGGATAGCGGCGCTGTAATCGCTGCCGCCGCGCCCCAACGTCGTCGTGATTCCGTCCTCCGTCGCGCCCATAAAGCCGGTGACGACGGGGACAACGCCGGCTTCCAGCAGCGGGAGCAATCGCGCCTGAGTGCGCGCGCGGGTAAGATCCATCAACGGCGTGGCCTGCTGGAAACGCCGGTCAGTGACGATCAACTCGGTGGCGTCCACCGCCTCGCTGCGCAATCCCATCTGCCGCAGCCGCGCCGCCACGATGCGCGCGTTCATCCGCTCCCCCAGCGAACTGATCGCGTCCATCGCGCGCGGCGTCACCTCGCCGAGCACCTGCACACTGCGGCAGAACGTGGCGAATTCGTCCAGATAGGCATCCAACGTTTTCAGCAGCGTCGTCCGCTCGTCGGCATCGGACAACAGTTCGGCGACCGCAAGTGTGTGTTTCACCCGCAGATCTGTGACGAGCGAGGCATACGTCTGCCCGTCGCCGGAGGCCGCCGTGCGCGCGCCCTGGATCAGCGCATCGGTCACGCCGCGCATCGCCGAGACGATCACCACCAGGCGTTCCCAGGCCTGGGCCTGCTCCTGCACAATCGCGGCGGCCTGCGCCACCGCCGGCGCGCCGCCGACCGACGTGCCGCCAAATTTCATCACCAATGTCTTCATCGCATCTCTCCTCCTCTTTCCCGTGCATCAGGTGCGGCGCACTTCGGAAAGTGCGGCACACCTATCTCCCCTCGTTGCTGGCCTCGACAGGATATTATACACGGTTCGCGGGGTTGGGAAATGAGAGAAACACCAGATGACAAAACTTCAAAACTAAATATAATTTTAGATAGAACAGCAAACCCAATCTTGAAGGAGCGCGCCACCTTGCCCGTTTTCCTGTTTACCGACATCGAAGGCTCGACCGACAAGTGGTCGCGGTTCCCCCACGCGATGCAGGAGGCGCTGGTGCGCCACAACGATCTCGTGGAGGCGGCCATTGTGCGGCGTGGCGGAAAGGTCGTCAAGAATACGGGCGACGGCTATTTCGCGGTCTTCGAAGGCGGCGAACCACTGGCCTGCGCCATCGAAATTCAGTGGCTTTTGGCGCAGCAGGATTGGAGCGAGATCGGCGAGTTGCGGGCGCGCATGGCGCTGCACACCGGCGAAGCCCGACAGCGCGAGGGTGATTACTTCGGCCTGGAAGTGAGCCGCACGGCGCGATTGATGTCTTCAGGCTGGGGCGGACAAATCCTGCTCACCTGCGAGTTGGCGCGCGCGGCGACGCTTCCGCCCGACGCCGCGCTCTACGATCTGGGTAATCACCTGCTCAAAGACCTGAACGAACCGCAGCACATCTACCAACTGCTGCACCCCACCCTCCAACGCAATTTCCCGGCGCTGCGCACGCTCACGGCGCAGCCTCACAACTTACCCCCACAGCCCACACCCTTCGTCGGGCGCGAAGAAGAACTGGCGCAGATCTCGACTCAGTTGGCGGACCCGGCTTGCCGCTTGCTGACACTTATCGGACCGGGCGGCATCGGGAAGACGCGGCTGGCGCTGCAGGCCGCCGCCGAACAGGTCGAGGCGTTCGCCCAGGGCGCGTACTTCGTCCCGCTCGCGCCGCTGACGTCCGGCGAGCTGCTCATCTCGGCCATCGCCGACGCGCTGCACCTCTCCTTCTACCAGCACGAGCCGCCGCAGCGCCAACTGTTCACCTACCTACGGGAAAAGCAATTGCTCCTCATCCTCGACAACTTCGAACACGTGATGGATGGCGCGTCGCTGGTCGCCGAGCTGCTGGCGCACGCGCCCGGCGTCAAAATACTGGCGACGTCACGCGAGCGCCTCAACGTGCAAAACGAATGGATTTTCACCGTCGAGGGGATGCAGTATCCGACCAAGACATCCGATCCCGATATGGAAGTGTATCCGGCGGTGCAACTGTTCCTGCAAAACGCACAGCGCACCGCGCCGATGTTCACGTTCGACACGGACACGCGCGCCTGCATCGCACGCATCTGCGCGCGGGTTCACGGGATGCCGTTGGCGATCGAGCTGGCGGCCTCGTGGCTGCGGATGCTCTCGTGCCAGGAGATCGTCGTCGAGCTGGAGAACAGCCTCGATCTACTCAGCAGCCAGATGCGCGACCGGCCGGAACGCCATCGCAGCCTGCGGGCCGTCTTCGAGTACTCCTGGCAGTTGCTCACCGTCGAAGAGAAGACCGCGCTGCAAATCCTGTCCGTCTTCCAAGGGAATTTCCGGCGCGAGGCGGCGTTCGCCGTGCTGCGCGCGCCGGATGCGCCTACCAGCGCGCTCGAAGTGCTGGCGCTGTTGACGGCGTTAGTGGACAAATCCATGCTGCAACGCCGCACCAACGGCACGTACACTATGCAAGCCTTGCTGCACCAATATGCCCTCGAAAAACTACACGCCGATCCAACGCTCGAAGTGCAGGTCCGGCAGCGCCATTGCAGCTACTACGCCGATTTCGTGCAGCAGCAGCACGCGGATTTGGAGGGCGCGCAGCAAACCGCCGCGTTGGATGCCATCGCCGAAGTGCTCGACGACGTGCGTGCGGCCTGGCAATGGGCAGTGCGACAAAACTGTACCGCGTGCCTGGAACAGGCCATGCACAGTTTGACGTTCTTCTTCAGTTTACGCGGACGCCCTCTGGAAGGGTTAGCGCTCTTCGAAGAAGCGCTTGCCGGTCTGGAACCGCTATCCACCCCCGAAGCAGAGTCCGCACGTGGCTGGCTGCTGGCGCGCGCCGCAAATCTGGCCGCGGCAAGCAACGAGTTAGAACAAGCCCAAGCTCTGGCAGAACGCGCATTAGCGCTCAACCAAAAACTAGGGGTTGCCGCGGCTGTCGCCGCAACGCACACGCAACTAGGCCGGGTGGCCTGGCTGCGCGGCGAGTATCCCCTGGCGGAAGAACATTATCGCCAGGCTCTCGAATTCCAAACAACAGCGGGCCATCTCAATGGGCAGGCGCGAGCACTCGACTACCTGGGGACCAACGCCTGGGCGCTAGGACATTACGCCGAGGCGCAGGACTATTTCGAGCGCAGCCTGGCTTTGTTCCGCCAGACTGGCAACCTGCACAGCATCGCCCTGGTATTCGATCATCTCGGCGTTGTGGCACGGGATACGGGCAAGGTAGACACCGCGCAGGCGTGTTTCCGGCAAAGTTACGAAATCTTCAAAACCCTGGGCGCGCAGATGAACCTGGCCTTCGCCGCCAATCACCTGGCCGGCGTGCTCGGTAATCTGGCCGAAGCCGAACTGTACTTCGCGCAGTGCATCGCCATCGGCAAAGAATATGGCGATCAGCGCATCGTGGGCTATACCCTAAACGACTGGGGATCATTGCACATACAGACCGGCGACACCGCGCGCGCTCAACCGATGTTCGAAGAAAGCCTGACCATCTTCGAAACGCTGGGGGAGCAATTTGGCGTGGCGTTGGGGCACTTCAATCTGGGCAATCTCATGCTCGAGAACGACCAGCACGAAGCGGCGCGGCAACACCTTTACAACGCCGTGAAAACCGCCCTGGCTATCGAGAATATGCGTCTGGTCGCCATGGCGCTCAACGGTTGGGCGGGATACCTGCTCGCCACAGCCCAATACATAGCGGCGGCAAAAGTGCTCGGATTCACGCAAACCCTACCCTCCGACGAGGCCGAGGTCGCCGGCAACACATCTGAACTGCTGGCTGAGATTCAGACGTACCTCCCCGCCGCCGATTTCGAGGCCGCGGTGGCGTGGGGGCAAGGCACGGAACTGGCAGTTGTGCTGCATGAGTGCGTGGAGAACGTCAAGGACGCATCATAGCCAAACAAGGCACGAACATGGAACCGCGCTGGCTCTCATTCGCCCTGATAATCTTCGGAATACTGGCTTTTCTGGAAGTACAGGTCGCGTCGAAGTGGGTGACCACTTACTACCGCCACGGCATTTGCGTGTTTGTCAAACAATACAGGATAGTGCAACCGGAGAAATTCAAGCTGTGTATTCAGCGATTGCAGTGGCGCTTCGATACACGAGAACTACCGGCGCTTGATTTCCACATACTCACCCAAACGCTGTGTGCATTTCGCGAGCGCGTGTTCTTTCCCCGAGATGACGACTTTTCAGACCGCGATCCCTGGGACCCATGGGATCTCCCCTCTCCGGGTACTGTAACAGTTCGTACACGCAGGACCTATGTTCCCCTCATCCATGGGTTGATTGAACTGGAGCCACACTCTGGGATACTGGGTGTCAAAGGCTATTTGAACTGGTTCCCCATCTGGTTTTGTACGATCTGGTCTGCCGTTGTATTGCCGCAGCTTTCCAGAGACAACTTGTTGATCGCAGGCATTTTCTTGGTTATGATACCACTGAGTATATGCGTATCGACGTTCGTAACGCAGATCAAGCGATATACGGAAATCGCAGAACTTGCTGCGAAGTCATTGTCACAGGGCAGACTTGTGCCTAACACAGCGGATGGCAATCAACAAAGCGACGTTTGACATTTCACCTACGTCGGCAATAAGGAGAATTGCTGCGGCAAGATGATGCGCGCGATGGGCAAAATTCCCGGCGCGTTGGGGATGATGAAACCGCTGTTTCCCATCCTCTTTCCCAAGCTGCTGCCACTGATGATGCCGAAGGTGATGGACAACCTCATGCCGCACATGATCGGCGATGTGGTACCACTCGTCACCGAACCGATGATTGCGTATCTCAAGGGAAGCTAGGCGGACCAGAAAAACGCGCCCGATTGAAGGTACAATCGGGCGCGTTTTATAGAAGACCACCTTTCTTACAACTCCAGCGCAAATTTCTCGGCGATGAACGCAAACAAATCCTCCAGATTCGTAATCAGTGATGGCTCAGGAAGAACTTGTCCAGGAAGATGTTGATGATGTGGCGCAGTACCAACATTCGGCCAATGTGGCGCATTATCCCAACGGCAGCGTAACGTCCCATCAACATTCATCCAATGGTAAGCATATTTGCGGTGACCATCGGCAAACGCATAATCTCGCAAGTCCAAGCGGCTCGAGTCTCGGAAGTAAACAACGATATGCAATATATAGGCATCTCCCTCTTGTTCATAACGAAGGAGATGCCAGGATTCAAAAAGATCAGAATGTTGTTCAAAGATCCGCAACATAGCGTAGATTTACGAGATAGCTGCTATTTGTGCATCGAGTGCGGATAGTGCGTCCAGATACCACTGCCACTGTACGTAATCGTCATCGGTTTCGAAATCCTCCTGGCCTTCAACCGTATAACGCGCGCGCATATCTTTGACGGAACAACCCCACTTACTCTCCAATGATTGAATCCGCGCTTCATAACGCGCCCTACGCCCCAGTAGGATCATTCGCGCTTGTTGCCGGGCAGCATCCAAGGGATCAGCGTATCCTAGCGATGCTAACACTCTTTCTGTTGTATACGTTGTCATTTCTGTTCACCTGACCGAAAGTATACTTTTATTTTAGCACAGATTTTCAGCGCGTCAGCTTGCGTTCCAGCGCCTCCAGCCACACACGCAGTTGTGCGGTGCGCGGATCGCCGATCATCCTGAAGAGGGCCATAGCGTGCCGCCAGCTTTCTTGCGCACGCTTGACGTTGCCCAGAGCGCCACACGCGCCGCCGATGTGCATCAGCGCTTCGGCTTCGGCCCGGCGATCGTGCAGTTCGTACACAATCTGGAGGTACTGTTGGTAACATTTGAGCGCCTGCGCGTGTTCTTCCTGCGCCGTGTAGATTTGTCCCATGAAATACAAGGTCGTCGCTTCCGCCTGACGATCCAGACGCTGCGCGGATTCCAGCACCCGCTCCAGGATGACCATCTGCTCCGTCATCGGCAGCACCCGGCTCAGCATAGGGAAAACGCGCAACACCACGTCGCACAGCCAGTGGTCGACGTTCCCCGGATGAGGCCAACTGGGATCAGCGCCGCTCATCCGCAACCAGGCGGCCCACAGATGCGGCCAGATGGCGTTGAAACGCCAGATACCTTCTTCACGATAAGAGCCGCGCGCATTGTAGAGGTCGCCAGCGCGAGCAGCTTCAGCCAGCACGTAATAGGCATAGCGCGCCATCACCAGACGGGTACGGTCCGGTTGACCAAGCATCAATTCCTGTGCATAAAAGGACGCCATGTCATGCAACACGTAAAGTTCAGCCTCGGGCACGTACATCAGCAGATTGCTGCGGACAAAGGCCACGAGCAGAGTATCGGCAGTCTCCGCATCGACGCCCCACACCGCCATAGCCGCCAGACGGGTGAAGGGCGACGGGAACACCGCCAGCGCCTCGAAAAACGAATGCTGTTCAGGAGGCATGGCCTCGTAGGCCAGTTCCAACGCGATGGTCACCGCCAGGTTGGTATCGAAGGTGCGCAGTGCTGTCAAGCGTTTTTTGATCGCACTGTAGCGCGACAAAAGAGAGCGCGGTGTTCGAGTGTCTGAATCCCGCAACACTGCGCCTACCAGGCGCAGTGCCAGAGGACTGCCACCGAAACATTGTAGGATCTTGCCGAGCAGGCGCTGCGGCATTTTGGCACACTCAGGCGCGATTTGCAGCAACAGCGTGCGCGCATCTTCCGTGCGCAACTTGTGCAGGTTAAGGGTGTACAACTTTGCGGAGACAGGGAACTCCGTCCGCGCAGTCACAATCGCCGCCGACGGCTGGCGGGGCAGCAAGCGCCGCAATTGCGTGGCGCTGGCAACGTTATCCAACAATAACAGAACCTTGAGACTGCTAAACGTTTCACGGTACAGGCGATCCAGTTCGCCCGGCTCTTCCGGCAACAGGGCATCGGGGTGGAACGGCCTGAGGAGACGACGCTGCGCCTCAGCCGGGAGCAACGTCGTGACGGAATCCGGCATCCCGCCGCGCAAGTCGATCTCAAGGCAGCCGTCGGGGAAGTCCTTCATCAGCGCCGCCGCTAACTGGCGGGCGAGTGCCGTCGTACCCACCCCCAACTCGCCGGCGGCGCTGATGATCAGCACCCCACGATCGAAGTTCGATAGCAGCTCCGCAAGCTCTCCACGCCGCCCGACGAAACCGATCGGTGGCGGTGTTATGTTGAACCGCAACACTGGTGGATGGACAAACAGCTTCTGTTCGGTCTCTGGCGAAAGTTTCCGCGTCACACACACTCCAATATCCAAACCCAATCTAGACTCTATTGTAGGCGCTTGTCGATAAAAGCAAATGGCAATTGGTAAACTGGATGACTTCTGCTATCATCAATAGCGATGTATGTCAAACGTCATCCCCAAAACGTCAAATAGCCTTTGACGAAAGCAAGGGGTATGCTATAATCTCCGGGCAGCGAGGCGATACTTTACCATGGCAATGATACAGAAAATGCGGCCTGATAGTCGTCTCTCCCCTCGACCAGGAGCGCAAACTGGCCGTTTTCTGCACAAGGTTAGATTTAGACGCAATTTGAGTTCTCAATTTGCGTCCTGGATGCCGCTCTAATATTTTTCACCTGATAGGAGGTTTATCATATGGTAGAACGCAAAATGGTTATGGTCGATGGCAATACCGCGTGTACGTGGGTCGCTCACAAGATCAACGAAGTGATTGCTATCTATCCGATTACCCCGTCCACCTCAATGGGCGAGATGGCCGATGCTTTCTCGGCGGCGGGGCAGACGAACATCTGGGGCACCGTCCCCCTCGTAGTCGAGATGCAATCGGAAGGTGGGGCTGCTGCCGCCGTTCACGGCGCGCTGCAAACCGGCTCGCTGACCACCACCTTCACTGCGTCGCAGGGCCTCATGTTGATGATCCCCAGCATGTTCAAGATCGCGGGCGAGCTGATCTCATCGGTCATTCACGTGTCGGCGCGCAGCCTGGCGATGCAGGCACTCTCGATCTTCGGAGACCACAGCGACGTGATGGCTGTGCGCTCGACCGGGTTCGGGATGCTGGCGAGCAACTCGGTCCAGGAAGCGCACGACTTCGCGCTGATTTCGCAGGCGGCGACATTGGAAGCGCGCGTGCCGTTCATCCACTTCTTCGACGGCTTCCGCACCAGCAACGAAATCAACAAGATCGAGCAGTTGACCATCGACGACCTCAAGGCGATGATCGACGACGATCTGGTCCGCGAGCACCGCGCGCGGGCGATGAACCCCGACAAGCCGGTCACGCGCGGCACGTCGCAGGGGCCGGACGTCTACTTCCAGGGCCGCGAGACGGTCAACCCGTTCTACGCCAAAACCCCCGCCATCGTCCAGGCGGCGATGGATAAGTTCGCGGGACTGGTAGGACGCCAGTATCACCTCTTCGATTACGTCGGCGCGCCCAATGCCGAGCACGTCATCGTGATGATGGGGTCCGGCGCGGAAGTGGCGCACGAGACGGTCGAGTACCTCAACGCACACGGCGAGAACGTCGGCCTGCTCAAGGTCCACCTCTACCGTCCGTTCGACGTACAGGCGTTTGCAGCAGCTCTGCCCAAGAGTGTGAAACTGCTCGCGGTGCTCGATCGCACGAAGGAACCCGGTGCCATCGGCGAACCGCTGTACACAGACTGCATCGCCGCGCTGACCGAGGCCGGCCGCACGGGCATCGAAGTCATCGGCGGGCGCTATGGCCTATCCAGCAAGGAATTCACCCCGGCGATGGTCAAGGGTATCTTCGACGAGATGAAGAAGGCCAATCCCAAGAACCACTTCACCGTGGGCATCAACGACGACGTGACACACACCAGCATCGCCTACGACCGTTCTTTCAATATCGAGCCGAAAGACGTTGTCCGCGCGATGTTCTTCGGGCTGGGGTCCGACGGCACGGTGGGCGCGAACCACGACACCATCGAGATCATCGGCTCGGAGACGCCCAACTACGCACAGGGCTACTTCGCCTACGATGCCAAGAAGTCGGGCGGGTACACCGTCTCGCACCTGCGCTTCGGCCCGCGTCCCATCCACCAGACCTGTCAGGTGACATCGGCCAGCTTCATCGGCTGCCACCAGTTTGTCTACCTGGAGAAACTGGACGTGCTCGGTCCGGCCATCGAAGGCGGCACATTCCTGCTGAACACGCCCTACGATCCCAACGAAACCTGGGACAAGATGCCGCGCCACATCCAGCAGCAGATCATCGACAAGAAGCTCAAGTTCTACGCCATCAACGCTTACGATGTCGCCATCAAAGCCGGGATGCCGGGGCGCATCAACACGATTATGCAGACTTGCTTCTTCGCGCTCTCGGGCGTGCTGCCGAAGGATGAGGCCATCGCCGAGATCAAAAAGGCGATCCACAAACGCTTCATCAAGAAGGGTCAAAAGGTCGTGGATGCGAATTACGCCGCGGTGGACAATGCGCTGGCAAACCTGGTCGAAATCAAAGTTCCAGCCGTAGCCACCAGTACCGTCGTCGTGCCGCCGATTATGGTCGAGGGCGGGCCGGAATTCGTCTACGAAGTCGCCGCGAAAATCGCCACCCTCACCGGCGACAGCGTGCCCGTCTCGGCGATGCCCATCGACGGCACCGTCCCCACCGGCACCACGCAGTACGAGAAGCGCAGCATCGCGCTCGAAATGCCAGTATGGAACCCCGACGTCTGCATCCAATGCGGCAAGTGCGCGATGGCCTGTCCACACGCCGTCATCCGCAACAAGGTTTACGATCCGGCGCTGCTGGCGGACGCACCCGAAGGCTTCCTGTCCGCCGACGCCAAAGGCAAGAAGTTCGAGGGAATGAAGTTCACGGTCCAGGCCGCGCCCGAAGACTGCACCGGCTGCGGGTTATGTGTGGAAGCCTGCCCGGCGCAGGACAAAGCGAATCCCGGTCGCAAGGCCATCAATATGACCCCGCAACCGGCGATCCGCGTGCAGCAGCGGGAGTACTGGAACTTCTTCTTCAACAACCTGCCCGATTTCGACCGCACTGCGTTGAACCTGAACACCGTGAAGGAAACGCAGCTCCTGCGCCCGCTGTTCGAGTTCTCCGGCGCGTGCGGCGGCTGTGGCGAGACGCCCTACATCCGCCTGGTCAGCCAGCTCTTCGGCGACCGCGCCATCATCGCCAACGCCACCGGCTGTTCATCCATCTACGGCGGGCACATGCCCACCACGCCCTACACCTTCAACGACGATGGACGCGGCCCCACCTGGAACAACAGCCTATTCGAGGATGCCGCCGAATTCGGGCTTGGCTTCCGGCTGACGATGGACAAGCAAGAGCAGTACGCGCGCGAGTTGGTGGCGCAGTTCCGCGACAAACTCGGCGCCGAATTGGCCGACGGCCTGCTCAACACACCGCAGCAAACCGAAGCCGATTATGCCGCGCAACGCGAGCGTGTGGCGCAACTCCGCATTCGCCTGTCCGCTGACGACAGCCCAAAGGCGAAAGACCTGTTGAGCCTGGTCGACGTGCTGGTGCGCCGTTCCGTCTGGATCTTCGGCGGTGACGGCTGGGCTTACGACATCGGCTTTGGCGGATTGGATCACGTGCTGGCGCAGGCCCGCAAGGTCAACGTGATGGTGCTCGACACGCAGTTGTACTCCAACACCGGCGGTCAGATGTCGAAGGCGACGCCGCGCGGCGCGGTGGCAAAGTTCGCCGCTGCCGGGCGCCCGCTGCCCAAGAAGGACCTCGGCCTGATTGCGATGACCTACGGCAACGTCTACGTCGCCCAGATTGCGATGGGCGCGGACGACGCGCAAGCCCTGAAGGCCATCCGCGAGGCCGAATCTTACGAGGGGGCCAGCCTGATCATTGCTTACGCCCATTGCATCAACCAGGGGCTACCGCAGATGAAGTACGGCTTCGAGCAGCAGAAGAAGGCTGTGGCCTCCGGCGCGTGGATTCTGTATCGCTACGATCCGCGCCTGGTGCTGGAGGGCAAGAATCCACTGCAACTCGACTATGGCCCGCACAAGCGTGAGGACAGGCCGCAGTTGGACATCGCCGAGTATATGTACAACGAGGTGCGCTTCAAGACGCTGACGCAGTCCAAACCCGAAAGAGCCCAGCAGTTGCTGGCGCTGGCCCGGCAAGACGCCGTCGCACGGTGGGTTTACTACAAACAATTGGCCGGTCTGGACTATAGCTGGACAACGGCAGAATAGTACAGTAGGCATCAAAAAAACCGGGGGTCTTACAACCCCCGGTTTTTTGATGCCCTTTTAGCGTTCAACGAGCCACTGTTGCAGAATCGGTTCGACGTCCAGAATCGTCTCGACAGCGCACTCAATGCCATCCACCGCTTCCGCGCCGGGTCTGACGAGCACGGCGCGCATGCCGGCGGCGACCGCGCCGCGCAGGTAACTCACCTGATCGTCGACCATTACGCAAGCAGAGGCCGGCGTCCCCAGAATTTCCAGCGCCCGTTCGAAGGCATGGGGATGTGGCTTGCTCTGGTAATCCACCGCGCGCACGTCGATGATGTGCTTAAAGTGATGGCGCACGCCCAACTGTCGCAGGATGCGCTCCGCCCAATCCGTGATACTGTTGGTGAAGATGACTTTGGCAACATCCAAACGGGAGAGCATCGCGTCGAGTGCAGGGTTTGGCGCGATGTAACGGCGCACGTCGATGTCGTGGACGTACTCCAAATAATCATCCGCGTTTACCTCGGGGTGATGCAACACCAGGCCACGCATCATCGTGCCGTAGTTCACAAAATAGTGATGACGCAACACCTTTGCTTTATCCGGCGAAAGGCCCAGGTTCTGCGCGGTCCAGCGTTCAATCCGCGCGCCCACCTCCGCGAACAAGCCGGTTTCGTCTGTATACAACGTTTGATCGAGATCGAAAAAGATATAGTTCATCATACACCTGAAAAACCGGGATTCTGACATAATCCCGGTTTTTGATGCTCAGAGCGCCCCATGCAGCGGTAGCGCCACCAGGCCGCTGACAACTTTCGGGAAGAAGTCCGTGGATTTTTGCGGCATCCGCTCCCCCGCGACAGTACACGCTTGCACCTGCTCCACACGTGTAGGGTTTAGCAGGAACATGAAATTTGCCTCGCCCTTGCCCACAGCGATGTAACCGGGATCGGGATCACGCAGATAGGTCAGATTCTCGAGCCGCCGCACGCTCTCTTTGCTCAGGCCCATCACGTGTTCGATGACCAGCTCGTGCAGCACGGCTACATCGAGCGCGCGCCAGTTCGCGTCGCGGTCGGGGGTGAGCGCCGTCATCGCGTTCAGCGTTTTGAGGGTGAGTACCCTATACGTACCATCGTAGAAACCAAAACGCGGATGGTCGGGGGTTGCTGCCGCCAACCCAGCTTCCAGCGCGGCTCGGTCGGGAACGGTCTCAATGACGAAGTAAGGCTCCAGCGCCTTCAGGAGCGCCTTGCCATCCAACTTTGTGTAGGAGTGGATCAGCCGGTGCGTCGGCAAAACGACCAGACCCGGATCGCTCATGCTCACGAATGTCACCATCACGTAGTTGAAAGCAGCGTCTGCCGGAGCGTCGGGATGCTGCTGGCGCATCTCATCGCGGTAATTCAGCGCTGTCTCGTAACGGTGATGTCCATCAGCGATGATGAGCGGCTGTTTCGTCGCCATCTCCGCAACCACAGCCTCGATGAGCGCCGGGTCATTGACCACCCAGAATGCCTGTTCCACCTCCGGCTCGATGACCCGATCGCGGACGAGGGCCGGCATATGTGCGTCCAGGAACGGTTGCAGGAGTTGATTGACAGCCGAACCTTCATCGGGATAAAGCATAAAGATATGGCCCCACCCCGTCTGCGTAGCACGGGTAAGGTTAAGGCGATCCACTTTCGGGCCACTCAACGTGTGCTCGTGGGGTAGCACCACGCCCTCGTCGAATCGGCTCAATTCGAACGCCGCGGTGAGGCCACGTCGCGTATGCTCGACGCCGTCGGGCGTGGTGAACGTCTGCTCCAACACGTAGAGCGCCGGGGCCGGATCACGGATGAACACCTCTTCAGCAAGCCAGTTAAACATGTAACCACGCGCACGGGTGTAAACGTTGTTTTCGTCATTGTCATCCGGTGTATGTTTGCCCTGGATGATGTGCGCATAGCTGTAGGGCGAGAGTTCGTAATACTGCACCTGTTCTACTGCGTGGATGCGGTCGTAGGGCATCGTGATCACGTCGGACAGATCGCAAAACTTGTCGGGGTTGTAGCGCAACCCCCGAAACGGTCGAATCTTCGTCATATAGCCTCCTCAAGAATCTACCACGAATCTTCACGGATTTACACTAGTTCTGATATCTACTCGTGAGAATTCGTTAAGATTCGGCGAATGCAGACATTCGTGGTCAAAAATCTAGGCGAGATAGTCCTGCACCAGCTTCACGATCTCGCCGCCAATGCGCTCCTGCGCCTCGACGGTGCCCGCGCCGATGTGCGGGGTAGCGATGACCTGCGGTAGCGCAATCAACCTCTTCAGGCTCTCGCTCTGCGGCGGCTCCTCGGTGAAAACGTCGAGTGCTGCACCCGCCAAATGCCCGCTGACCAACGCCGCGTAAAGCGCATCCTCGTCCACCGTGCCGCCGCGCGACGCATTGATGAGACAAGCACCTTTCTTCATTCTCGCCAATTGTTCCGCGCCAAGCAAGTTATGCGTCTCAGCGGTATGTGGAATGTGCAGGCTGATATAATCCGCAATAGATAAAAGCTTTTCCAATGTGATCAGGCCGGCGTTATTGATGTACGGATCGCAAGCCACGACCGTCATACCCAAGGCGCGAGCTTTCTCGGCGAGCACCCACCCAATGCGTCCGTAACCGATGATACCAAGCGTCTTTCCGGCAACTTCGGTGCCCTCAAGCTTCTTTTTCTCCCATTTACCGGCTTTCATCGAAGCGTCGGCCCAAGCAAGACTGCGCGCCAGAGAAAAGATCATCCCCAGGGCCAGCTCCGCGACCGCGTTGGAACTCGCGGCAGGTGTGTTCACCACCTTGATGCCCTTGCTTTCGGCTGCCGCGACATCGATGCTATCCAGGCCCACCCCACCCCGAACGATGAGCTTCAGCTTGCCGGGGTTTTCCAGCAGCGGCGCACGTACCTTCGTACGACTGCGCACCACGATGCCATCGTAGTCGCCGATGACCTGTCCCAGTTCATCCAGCGTGATTGTATCGCGCACATCCACTTCGACGCCGGCCGCGCGCATCGCTTCAACGGCCTGGGCGTCCACAGAATCGCAAATCAATACTTTCGCCATAGCAGCCCTCCTATGCCAACCCAAGAATATCGTCAATCTGCACCAACAACCAGCGGATGTCGGCCGCAGTGAGATCGCCCATGTGGGCGATGCGGAAGGCTTTCTCTTTGAGCGTTCCGTAGCCATTAGAGATCATCGCGCCGCGCGCACCAAGCGCCTTGTTGAGGTCGCCAACGCTAATACCGCGCGTGTTTGTCACCGTCGTCACCGTGTTAGAGAGGAAGCGCTCATCGGAGAACAGCGCCCAATGCTTGCGCGCCCATGCACGGACAAGCTCCGCCATCTCGATGTGGCGCGCCCAGCGGTTGTCCAGGCCCTCAGCGAGAATGTCGTCCATCTGCCTGTTCAAGGCATAGATAAGGCTGATTGCCGGTGTCGCGGGAGTCTGATTGCGCTCGTAGTACTTGAGCATATCGATGAAGTCGAAGTAGTAGCCCCGGTTGGGGACCTGCCGCGCCCGCTCAAACGCGCGCTCGCTGACAGCGGCAACGGTGAGGCCTGGTGGCAAGGCAAAACACTTCTGCGAACTGGCAAAAACTATATCTACCCCCCAGGCATCGAACTCGATCTTCGCGCCGGCCATCGCGGAGACGGCATCCACTAACAGCAACACGTCTGGGTGCTTCTCGCGCACCATAGCCGCAACCTCACGCAGTGGATTCATCACACCGGTCGAGGTTTCGTTGAACGTGAGGGTCAACACGTCGTAATCACCTTTGCTCAACGCCGCGTCGATCATCTCCGGCGTAAAGCCCTGCCCCATTTCGACCTCGATGCTGTCCGCAGGTACGCCATTCCCCCGCGCCACTTCGAGCCAGCGCTTGGAAAACGCCCCACACACCGGAATCAATGCCCGCTTCAACACGGCCTGGCGCAGCGATCCTTCCATCAAACCGGTGCCGGAACTGGCATACAGGAAAACCGGTTGCTGCGTGTAGAGAAGCTTTTGCAGCTTGGGTGTCACATCGGCCTGCAGATCGGAGTAATCCTTAGCCCGATGACCAATCATTGGTGCAGTTTGCGCAGCCAAAATCTCTTCCCGCACGTGGGTAGGACCCGGAATAAACAACTTTTTGTACATACATTGACCTCCTGTAGCGAATTATCAATTATGAGTTGCGAACTATGTATAAGCAATGGCTAGCAGCTGACAGCCAATCGCCAATCACGATATTCCTGGAACACCTTCTATCGTCCCTGTGATGAGCATCCGCATAAAATTCATCACGCCGATGATGAGGAGGGCGAACACCAGCCCCCACACAAGCGGGAGCCAGGCTTCGCGCCAACGGGTCAACGCGCTATCACGCCCTATCGCCATCACAAATAACATCGCGCCGAGACAAACAAACATCGCCACCACGCCCGCGACGCTGTAGAGTACCACCGGGTAAAGCAAGGTCGGTTCGAGCAGGTAGATCCCGCCAGCCAGCGCCAATTCGACGACGATAAGAAACACTAACTCGGACCAGGAACGTAATGGGGCAGCAGCTTCACCATCAGACCACATGATCTGATTGAAAGCTGGAACGAGGATCACACTCATGCCCATCCCCATCAACACGCCGGAGAGCAACCGCAGCCATGGCTGCGGCGCGTATCCCAGCAGGCCCTCCGGGCGACCAGTGAGCATAGTGGTGTAGGAATTGAAACCGTCCAGTGCCCAAATCCCGGCAAACGCCACCAGGACAATAAACATCCGCCATTGCGGGAAGCGTTGAGAACGCCGCCGCCGCCACAAGCCCCACTGCATGAGCAGTCCCGTCAAAGCGCCGGGGAACGTGCCGGAACAACGTTGGCACAACGGCAACTGATGTTCGTCGACAAAAAACGAGTGCGAGGGGATACGATGGCACACCGCCGCAGCGATAACGTCAGCCTTGGCCAACGCGCCATCGGGGGTCAGAATAATGAAGAGTGTCAGCCCCACGAGGGCCAAAAGCACACCGCTCCACACCCAAAAACGAGGGAAAGTGGCACAACGCGCGCGCGGCGCAGGAGACGTATCCATTAAGCAGTCCTCATGGGTAGAGGCAGATGCTCAACACGATTGAGATAGTGAACGACCCAGCTTCCTCCACGTTCCGGGTGACCCCACTCAAAGAGACTCAATCCGGTGTTGTTCATCCAGAAACGTGGCGTGTCGGAGCCAAGCAGAATCCGGACTTGCGCGCCAATCGTCCCGGCATGGGTGACGAGCAAGAGCTGCTCCGCGTTGCTATATGTCTCAACCACACGGCACATCGCCGCCGCGACACGCGCGCGAAAACGGCCGTATCCGGGCTTCAACTCTGGGGTTGCCGGAGCCATATCCCACATCGATACAGGCAACGGCGCCCAGCCCGCAGTCCATTCATCGAACTCACGGAGATCTGAATCAGTATCTACAGGAAGATCGAGATAGCTCGCTACAATCTCCGCCGTGCGCCGCGCGCGCTGAAGTGGACTGGCCACGATTGCCGTGATGGAATCGGCGGCTGCCGCGAGGTATTCGCCGAGCCGGTGTGCCTGTGATTCCCCCAACGCCGTCAACAACGGATCAAGGTCACCGCCCTCTGCCTTAACTTGCCATTCAGATTGTCCGTGGCGAGCTAGTAGTAGTTTCATAAAGGCCGATTATAATAGGCAGTGGTAAAAAGACAAACGGAAGGAGCGTTAACACGCCGAAACGATCGAACGTTCCAACAAACCAAAGGAGCTACACACATGAACATCACCGACCGATTCCTGGAACAAATTGCCGCCAACGCCGACGCCGCACGGCCCATCGATGTGCGCATCGGGGGACACTGGACTGCCGTCGCGATTGAGATCAACGGGCAGGTACGGAGCGGACTATCGTCCACGTTAGGAGGCGGAGATGACCACCATCATGGGAAGAGCGTTCCCGTCAAAGATGCAGGCCGCCTGCTCAACTACAATGCCGCGCAACTAGCAGCACTGGCTTACTCGGAAAGCCTGCCAGAAACGAGCGTGGGTTTTGCGACAATCAACGCACTGTTGGAAGTCGACGTCGCTGCCTGTGTCGAGGTCAACGCGGCGGACGTCATCGCCGAGCGCGGCGCAGGACGCAGCGTCGCCGTCGTCGGACATTTTCCGTTCATTCCACAGTTGCGCAGTATTGCCAAGACCTTGTGGGTGCTGGAACTGCGCCCGCGCGAGGACGACTTGCCTGCCAGCATGGCAGCGGAGGTACTACCGCAAGCCGATATCGTCGCCCTGACGGGGACTTCGCTGCTGAACCACACGTTTGAGAGCTTGATCGCGCTCTGCCGCCAGGACGCCTTCGTGGTGATGTTGGGCGGCACGACACCGCTATCGCCGATATTGTTCGAGAACGGAGTGGATGCAATCGCCGGGACGCTACTCACCGATCCCACTGCTGCATTGCTCGCCGTGAGCCAGGGCGCAACCTTCCCACAGATTCCAGGCAAGCGGCTGCTAACGATGTTTAAGCAAGTAGACGGTAAATGGTAGATGGCAGGAATTTTTCCTGTCTACCGTCTGCCATCTACTGGCGTAATGAATGGAACGAAGGCGACGCCGCCAAGGTCAAGTTCCTGGATACCGTCGCCGCGGCGGATGACCTTCCAAAGGGTCTGGTAGCCGTGATGGGGACCAACAGGGATGATTAAACGCCCGCCATCGGCCAGTTGTTCAAGGAGTGCGGGTGGGATTTCGTCTGGCGCGGCGGTGGCGATAATACCATTGTAGGGAGCGAACTCCAGCCACCCGTAGTAGCCATCGCCGAGAAGACAGTGCACTGTGTAGCCGAGTGACTCCAGGCAGGCCTTGGCTTGCGCGTAGAGTTCGGGGATGCGTTCGATGGTATAGACATCCATGCCCATCTCGGCGAGGATTGCAGTCTGGTAGCCGGAGCCGGTACCCACTTCCAACACGCGGTCACCAGGACGTAAATCCAGAGCGTCCGTCATCAGCGCAACAATGTAGGGCTGTGAAATCGTCTGCTGGCAGCCGATGGAGAGGGCATGATCGCCGTAGGCAGATTCGCGCTGGGTTTCTGGTACAAAGCGATGACGGGGCACACGCGCGAGCGCATCCAACACCAGCGGCGTAGTAATTCCCCGCGAACGGATGAGCCTCACCATCCCCTGTTGATCCATGATCCCCCTTACCGGCAGTTTTGCGCGGCAGGATAGTCGATCCACCCCTCCCAACGGACGACGTCCGCGCCGGATACAACCCATACAGTCAGGGGGAACGCCTCGCAGCGCCGTCCCGAGAACGTCAATCGACCATCCGCAAGCAATGTCTCCGGCCGGATTTCCTCACGATAGTAGCGATAGTTCCCCGCGCCGCCTACAGCCAGGAGCGCGAGCGTGCCCTGCCACGTCCCGGAGGCAGCATCCTCGCTCCACGTCACCAATACCGGCGCCTCCGGCGTCAACGGGTCGAGCGCAGCCGCGGTCATGTTCGTCGGCTCGGAGGTAGGCGTTGGCGTGGGGCCTTCGCCAACCTCGACCACCACCGGTATGACCGTACCTGCCGCCACGCCATCGCTGTGACGCACCTCCCAGGTCGAGGTGTAGACGCCTGGGTCGAGCGGCGCGCGCAGCGGCAAGATGACCTGCATGCTCGCGCCCGCGGCGAGAGGTTGCATAGGGATTACATCGGGCGCGTCCATCCGCTCGCCAGAGGCAAAAGCCACGCGTACATCCTCGGGCCACGTGCAGTCCCCAACGTTACGCGCGCTTAAATAAACAGCGATCATTGCGTCAGGCAGAACAACATCGCCCGGCTCGCGGCGCAGCAAACTGAGCCGAATACGGGGCACACACACAGATGGCGTATTGTCCAACGGCGTGCCTGCAGTCGGTGTGGACGCGGGCAGAACCGGCTCCACTGCCTCGGCGACGATGGCGGGTGTGACTGTCAGTGCCGGTGCGGTGGTTTCTGCCATCGCGGGCGACGCCGTTGTTGGCAGGGCTTCTGTCTTGGGCATGGCGGTATTGGTGGGTAGCTCCATCGCGATCGGCTCGCGCACTGCCACCGAGAGTGTACGCAACTGTTGTAAGAACGCCGGAATATCGCCGCGTATACCCAACCACACCACGACCCCCACAAGAACGCCGACCAATGAGATCGTCATCGCACCTACCAAACGCGACCAGAACGAACGCCGGGGCGGGGCAGACTGCTTTTTCGGCGACGATGGCGGCACCTCCGTGGTGGTAAGCGGGAATAAGGTGGGCGTGCGCACGGAGGGTTTATGGCCCATCGATATTGGCCACGTGCGCAGCAAACGATCGTCCTCATCGAAGACCTCTTCCTCACCGGGGAGATGGCGGGGGGCCAACGGGGGCATCGTTGTAGTGGTGGAGGGCGTCACGGTTGGTGGTGATGGCGAAACCGCAGTGACCCCGTTAGACGTTTCCAATCCTATCACTTGGCGCAGTCCCGCGGCCATAACCGCAGCCCGGTCAAACCGCGCTTCAGGCGCTTTCGCCATAGCTTTGAGAATCACCGCCTCGAGACCGGGCGGCAGCGACTGCACATATTTCGTCAGGGGTGGCGGCTCATCATTGATGTGCTGCATCACCATTCCCATAGGGGTATCCGATTCGAAAGGTAACTGCCCGGTTAGCAACTGATAGAGCACGACGCCAAGCGAATAGATGTCGGAAGCCGACGTCCCCGGACGTCCCATTCCCACTTCAGGAGCCATATACGCCGGGGTGCCGACCATCGCACCGCTGGCGGTCAACCCGGAAAGGGTCAGCATCTTGGCGATGCCGAAATCGGTAAGCACCGGCTGACCATCCTGCATAAACATGATATTGGCAGGCTTAACATCCCGGTGGACCATGCCGCGTTGATGCGCGTAATCGAGCGCGTCAGCGATGGCGATTCCGATACGTACAGCCTCCTCGATGGGCAGCGGGCCTTCGGCCAGACGAGTTTTGAGCGTCGGGCCGTCGATGTACTCCATCACCATGTAGTAGATGTCGAGCTGGTCGTTGTGATCGAAGTCGTAGACTTGCATGATGTTGGGATGACGCAATGTGGCGACGATACGCGCCTCGCGCTTGAAACGCGTGACAAAGCCCTCCTCGTCCGCCAGGAAGGGGTGCAGCACTTTAACCGCCACCATGCGGTCCAATTGCGCGTGTTGGCCTTTGTAGACCTCTGACATGCCGCCGTGCCCGATATGCTCGAGCACTTCATATTTGCCAAGGGTTTTACCAATTAAATAAAGAACACTACTCACACAGACTCTCCATCCAACTCAAAATCGGCCACTTCCTGCCGACAGGTGTACAGAAATGTGCCCAGCACATCCCACGCGCGGTCGAAATCCGCCTGAGGGACGAATAGATGATCCCTCGAGAAGGCCGCTAGCGCGAAAAGACTAATTCCAACATCGGCCAATACGGCCGTCACCGCGGCCAGATAGCCGACAACACCCCAATTCAGAGAAATGTCGAGTGTAATCAGCCGGTACGGCGGCGAAACATCCAGCGGCGAGACGGACAATAGTAGCTGATGAAAAACGTCTTGAGCCAACACCAATGAGACTTCGTCCTTGTCGCACATACAGGCCCAGAACGGCGACGGCCATTTTCCCAACTCCTGAGCAATAAGCTCCGCCTGCGCCGCGCTGATTTTCATCATAACATAGACCTTCCCATCGGTGAACAATTCCGTCCGGGCCAGAATGTGGAGCAACTCTGGCTGCAACATCATCGCCCTCCTCCACTGTGCACTAGGCAAAGTTTTGCGCCTCTTCTCGCAACTCCACAAGCCGGCGCGGCCTGCTGAGGATTTTCGCACGCGTGGATTTGCATTGACATACGCTCATTATACTCGCGAAAGCGTATGAGACAAGATTTGAATCTTTCCTCATTTATGGTACAACAAGACCAAACTGCCAAATGATTTAACGAACGACAGTCAGTCTCTGCGAAGGAGGGAACAATGCCAGTCACGGTGATTATTGGGGCGCAATGGGGGGATGAGGGAAAAGGCAGGGTCGTGGATTACTTCGCGGCCCAGGCAGACCTCGTCGCCCGGTACAATGGTGGCGATAACGCTGGGCACACCGTCATCGCCGAAGGCCACAAACTCGCGCTGCACCTTGTGCCTTCGGGGATTCTCTACCCTCGCGTCACTTGCCTTATCGGCGCGGGCACGGTGGTAAATCCAGTGACATTGCTGCGGGAGATGGACACCCTGCGCAGTCTGGGCCTGGATGTCGGGCCAGCTCACCTGAAGCTCAGCGCCGGGGCGCATCTCGTGCTACCCACGCATCAGGCACTCGACGGTGCATCGGAGTTGAAGCGTGGGTACGAAGCCATCGGCACCACCAAGCGCGGCATCGGCCCGACCTATGCCGATAAGGCACAGCGCGTCGGTTTGCGCGCCGGTCAGATGCGCGAACCCAATACCTTTGCAGAGGTAGTCGGAACGCTGGTCGAGATGCACAACGAGCGCCTGGTCAATCTCTACGGTCTGCAGGCGAAGCCTGTTGGCCAGATTGTGGCGCAGCTCCATCAGGCCGCGGAGGTACTCGCCCCACATCTGGTGGATGGGACGGCGTTGGTGGGTCAGGCGTTGGCTGGAGGCAAACACGTTATCGCCGAAGGCGCACAGGGGACGCTGCTCGACCTCAATCTGGGGACTTACCCCTACGTCACCAGTTCCTCGCCCATCTGCGGCGGGGTGATGACCGGTCTGGGCATCGGCCCAAGAGACGTCGTACGCGTGATCGGCATCGCCAAGGCCTACACCACGCGCGTAGGCGCCGGTCCCTTTCCCACTGAGTTGGAAGACGCGATCGGCGAGCGCATCCGCGAGGTCGGCCACGAATTCGGCACTACCACCGGCCGCCCGCGGCGCTGTGGCTGGCTCGACGCCGTCATCCTGCGCTATGCGGCCCAGGTCAACGGGCTAACCGACTTTGCGGTGAGCAAACTGGACATTCTCAGCGGTATCCCCACCTTGCGTCTCGCCGTGGCCTATGAATTGGATGGTGAGCGCATCGAGCAGTTCCCCGCAGAATGGGGAGCGGAGGCGCTGGCCCGCTGCCGCCCGATCTACGAAGAACTGCCCGGTTGGCAGGAAGACATCGGCCACGCCCGCCACCGCGGAGATTTACCCGCCGCCGCGCAAGCCTATATTGCCCGCATCGAAGAATTGACCGGTGTGCCTGCCTCTTTCATTAGCGTTGGGCCTGAGCGCGAAGCAATGATTGTTAAGTAGTGGTCAGCCTTCAGCTTTCAGCCGTCAGCTTACTCATACCCATGCTAAGGCCAATCGCTGATGGCTGAAAGCTTTATCCGTCTGGAAAGCTCGTGAAAATCTGTTATGATAGAGAGATGCGTGATTGGTACAGCGCGCTATCCCAAAAAGAATCGAGGATACGTAAATTATGATTCCAGACGGTGTCGTCACATGGGCGGAAGTTGATCTCGATGCCATCGCCCATAACGTTCAAGCCATCAAAGCCTTCGTCGGTCCAAACGTAGAGATCATCGCCAGTGTAAAGGCAAATGCCTACGGCCACGGCCTGTTGCCCGTCTCGAGGACAGCACTGGAAGCAGGTGCCAGCCGCCTAGCCGTGCATCGCATCCAGGTCGCCGTGACCCTGCGAGAAAGCGGCATCACCGCACCGATTTTGCTTATGGGACACACGCCACCTTCAGGCGTGGATTTAGTGCTGCGCAACCGTATCACCCCCACCCTGGTCGATTGGGACACCGCACGGCTGATTTCGGCGCATGCCGAGGAACCAACCCCTGTTCACATCAAGATCGACACAGGGATGAGCCGCTACGGGCTGGAACCAGAGAAAGCCGTGGATTTCGTCCGCTACATCGCGTCGCTGCCAAACTTGAGGATCGAGGGTCTCTTCTCCCACTTCGCTACGGCAGATCAAGAAGACCTGAGCGAGGCCCGCCGACAACTCCAACGGTTTCAGGCCGTTCTCGATGAACTGAGACGCCTTGGCTATCCCATCCCGGTTCCGCACATGTGCAATAGCGCCGCCGTAGCCACCGTGCCGGAAGCACATATGGCGGCAGTGCGCCCTGGGTTGCTTATCTATGGGATGTCGCCTTCGCCGGCCTGCACACCACCCTTTCCACTACACCGCGCACTCTCGCTCAAGACTACGGTCATCCACGTGCGTGATCTTGCAGCCGGCAGTGCTATCAGCTACGGGCGCACCTTCATCGCATCGCGTCCGCTGCGCGTGGCGCTGATCCCATTGGGATACGGTGATGGCTACCCGCGCCTGGCCTCCAATCGCGGCACGATGCTTATTCAAGGGCAACGCGCGCCGATTTGCGGGCGTATATGTATGGATCAAATGGTTGTCGATGTGACGCACATTCCGGGCGCTCACGTTGGCGATGAGGTTGTCGCCATTGGACAACAAGGCAACGACGAAATCACAGCAGAAGAAGTCGGAGGCTGGGCCGAGACCATCAACTACGAGGTCGTCACGGACTTGCTGCCGCAGGTCGTGCGCGTCTACAAACTCAACGGTTATTATCCAGCCCCGCACGAAGGACTGGAGCAGTGGGCGTCGTATCTGCGTGCGTTACAAAAGACGTGGTAGGAGAGGGCATGAGCTATTTTGACGAAGAAACGCTATACCCGGCAGCACGAGAGCAAAAACCACCGGTGCAGATCAGCCCGGTGTTTGGCGCGATGGTGGCCGCGACGGCCTTTGCGGGATTGCTGACCTATCGTGGCGGCATCTCCGAGCCCTTAACGACACTGGTGTTTGTGCTCTTTGTCGTCGGCGGGTGGATGATCAGCCTCTCACTGCACGAGTTCGGCCATGCGCTGGCGGCGTATTGGGGCGGCGACAAAAGTGTCGTCCACAAGGGTTATCTCACGCTCAACCCGTTCAACTATACACACGCCAGTTACAGCATCGTCCTGCCGCTGCTTTACCTGGCGATGGGCGGCATCGGCCTGCCGGGCGGCGCGGTGTACATCAATATGGGCGCAATCAGGAGTAAGGCAAAACGCAGCCTCACCTCAGCCGCCGGTCCTATGGCCACCGCGATATGCGCGCTCATCCTGCTGCTGCCCTTCATCATCGGCTTACCCCGAGACGAGATGTTCAGGCACAGCAATTTTTGGGCCGGCATCGCGCTGCTCGCCTTCCTGCAACTCACCGGTTTACTTTTCAATCTACTGCCCATTCCCGGCTTCGACGGCTGGGGCATCCTCGAACCGGCGCTCCCCAGGAGTACGGCGCAAAGTGCGCGTCTTATGGGCCGCTTCAGCATGCTTATTATCCTCGTCGTCTTTATGAGCAACAACCCAGTTAGTCGAGGATTCTGGCAGTGGGTGATGCTCTTGGGCAGCGTCTTCCGCCTGAACTTTGCCTTGGTCAGCGAGGGCCTGCGCCTCTTCCGCTTCTGGATGCCGTAGCGTTTGACAATCCGGCACAAAGGCCTATAATCCAACTCGTAGCGGGAGATGCACTAACTGCCCGACTATTAGACTAACGACGACCAGACTAAACCGGAGGGAACAGGAATGACAGAGATGCAGGGCGTTTTCCACAACGGGCATGCCGCATTCCTGTATGGATTCCAGTCCTGACGTCTGTTCATCGATAACAGGGTATCACAAAGGCCGTGGGCATTGCTCACGGCCTTTTTTGTTGTTTTACGCCTTATATTTACGAGGTTTCTATGTTACAAGTATCGAATATCACAAAACACTATGGCGACGCCCTCATCCTGGATGGCGCCACGTTCACGCTGAATCCCGGCGAGCGCGTCGGACTCATCGGGCCAAACGGCTGCGGGAAGACGACGCTGCTGCGCATCATCACCGGGCAGAAGACGGCGGATAGCGGTTCCGTGCAGCACGACCCGCACGACTTGCGCGTGGGGTATCTGGAGCAAGGGTTAAGCTATCACGACGACGCCACGTTGGATCACATCCTGCGCGCCGAACAGATCGCACTGGAAAGTCTTGAGGCGCGCGTGGCGGCGCTGGCAGACGCGCTCGCCACTGCTGAGGGGACAGAGCAGGCGCATCTCATGGACGCCTACGGCGAAGCGCTGGCCGAACTGGAGACGCTGGCCGCTCAGCAAACGCCGGAACACGTGATCAAGGCGATTCTCGCCGGGTTGGACCTGGACGATCTACCGCTCGACATGCCCGTGAGCCACCTCAGCGGTGGACAGAAAACACGTCTCGGCCTGGCACGGCTGCTCATCCAGAGTCCGCAGGTGCTCCTGCTCGATGAACCGACCAACCACCTGGACATCGGCGCGCTGGAATGGCTCGAAGGATGGCTGCGGGAATACCGGGGCGCGGCGCTCATCATCTCGCACGACCGCGCGTTTCTCGATAACACCGTCACCCAAATTCTCGATCTCGACCCGCTGACGCACACGCTCACGGTGTATACCGGCAACTACTCAGACTACATCGAAGCGTGGACGCGCCAACGTGAGAAGCAGTGGGCGCAATGGCGCGACGAGCAGGCCGAAATCCGCCGCCTGCAGGCCGATATCCACCGGACGAAAATGCACGCGATGAGCGTCGAGCTAACCACCACGCCCGGCGATCCCACCACCCGTCGCTACGCGAAGAAGGTCGCCAAGAAAGCGACATCGCGGGAGAAACGGCTTGAGCGCTACCAGGAGAGCGAAGACCGGGTGGAAAAGCCAACTTCCACCTGGCGCATGAAGCTCGAGTTTGGGGATACGCCCGCCAGCGGGCAGGACGTGCTGCGCCTGCGCGACGTGAGTGTGGGCTACAACGGCGTCCCGCTACTGCGCGATGTGAATCAGATGCTGCGGCAGGGGGAACGTGTGGCCCTCATCGGGCCGAACGGCTGCGGCAAGACGACGCTGCTGCGCGCCATCGCCGGGCAGATCGAACCACTGGCCGGCGCGATCCGCCTGGGTGCGAATGTCAAACTCGGTTACTACGCGCAGGAGCAGGAAAACCTCGATCCCGACAGCACGCCCTTCGACACGCTGCGCCAGGCGGCGGCGATGTCCGACACGGACGTGCGCTCGTTTTTGCACTACTTCCTCTTCGCCGGGGACGATGTCTTCGTGCCAGTGGGCAGTCTCAGCTACGGCGAACGCGCCCGGCTGACGCTTGCCCGGCTAGTCGCCAGCGGCTGCAACTGCCTGCTGCTCGACGAGCCGATCAACCACCTGGACATCCCCAGCCGCACCGGCTTCGAGCAGGCGATGACGGCCTTCGAGGGCACGGTGCTGGCCGTGGTGCATGACCGCTATTTCATCCAGCAATTCGCGACAGGTGTGTGGGCCGTACAAAACGGAACGGTGCAAGGGTACGTGGATTTAGAGGATTATCAACGGGTACGGCAGCAACACAAGGGGCTGAGGGGATAGAGTCCAGTGGACGCAGATTCCCGACGATCTTCGCAGGTAAAGGAAAAATCCGCGTGAATCTGCGAGAATCTGCGTCCCAGTAAAACTACTCGCCGGTGACAATCTCCGCGCGGCCCGTCAAACCCGGCAGCAACGAGAGATCGGTAGGCGCAAGCTGCAGATGAACGGTGAAACGGGCATCGGTGGTTTCCGCCACCTTTGCCTGTGGGATGATGGCTTCGACAGTGCCTTCAAGCGGCGTCTCCGGGTAGGTGCGCAGGGTGATCGTGGCGCGCTGCCCCGGCCGCAGGGCGGCGACGTGCTGCTCGCTGAGGTTCTCCGAGACGAAGCGCAAACCGTCTTCGATGTTGAGCAGCGTCACCACCGGCGTGCCTGCACCAACCATTGCCTTGGGCGCAACGTCGACCGAAAGGACGATGGCGTTCCACGGCGCGATCAGCACAGCGTTTTCGAGCGCCGCCTGCGCCTTCACCAGCTCGCGCTCGGCGTCTTCAACGGCGCGATCATAGCTTGGGGCGATGCCCTCCTGGAGCTTGCCGAGCTTGCGCTCGGCCTGTGCCACGTCCTGCTCACGGGCTTCGATGTCCAAAGCGCGGACGCTGCGGGCATTGCGCACGTCCCGCAAACGCATCTCGGCTAATTCTCGCTCGCGGATGGCGTTCTGCCAGGCCTTGTAATTGCTTTCCTTGATGTCATCGGGCGTGTAGTCGCCATAGAGCGGGGTCTCGTAGTTGCGTTTGGCGTCGGCCTCAGCCTCGCGCCAGTGTTCCAGAGCGGTGGTCGCTTCTTCGACAGAGGTGCTTGAGTATTGCAGGCGCGATGTTTCCAATGCCCGCTGTGTCGTCGTCAAGGATTGCTGCGCATCGATAACATCCTGTTCCCACTGCAACTCCGCCCGCTCCCGGTCGAGAACGGCGCGGTCAAGCGTGAGTTGCGCCTTGTCCACGGCGAGCCGCAAGTCGGTGTCGTCCAAACGGGCCAGGATGTCACCAGCCTTCACCGTATCGCCAGCCCGCACGGTAAGACTGATGACCTCGCCGCTCACCCCGCCGCTGAAGCCCAACGCCAGACTCGGAAACGGCGACGCCAATCGCCCGTCCGCTGCAACGAGTTTCCCAACAGAGACCGCCGGCAAAGGCGTCGGGTCGGCAGTCGACTCAGCTTCTACCGTAACCGCCGCATCCACCGGCGCCTCCACTGCGCGCGTACACCCCGCCGCGAGCATCACAATCATCAAAAGCCAGTATAGTTTATTCCATCGTTTCACTGATAACCTCCTGAGGTGGAGTGAAGAGCAAGGAGCAGGGAGTAGGGAGTAGGGAGTAGGGAGTAAGAAGTAAAACCCTCACACTCCTACGTTCTCATACTCCCACAGCCATTCTCTCCCACGCTTCCAAATCACCACGCTTCTCGCAAGATTTGCGTCACTTTACGGCGGACGGTGTTGCGGGCAGCCAACATCGCGCTGATGACGCTCGCCAGGATGACCATAACGAGGATCGCGCTCGTGGTCATCCAGTCGAAGGTAGGCTGCGTGGGTGTATTGCTCATCGTATTGTTCGTCACATAGAAGACATAGCCCAGCAGCGTTCCGGCAACCACGCCTGCCAGCGAGGCGCTGACCGTCATCATCACCGCTTCCAACGCAAACACACCTACCAGTTTCCGTTTGCGCATGCCGATGGCTTTGAGCATTCCAATCTCCAACCGGCGCACGTACACCGCCACGTAGACGACGGCGAAGACGCCGAAGATGCTGGTGATGAAAGAGAGCACGGTCATAATCAACATCAGGACGCGCGTGGTGCGCATGGATTGCTCGGTCGTGCGAATAATCTCGGCAGTAGAACGTACCCAGACCGAGGGCCGGGCGGAGAAAAATTCGCGCAGGGCGGTGATGACCTCAGTCTCGACCGCGCCAGGATCGGTGGTGGAGAAGATTTGCCCAATAACCGGCTTCTCGCGTTCAGCAGGGGCGCACACGCCGTTCACACACAGGCTTTCAAGCGTTGGATCGTTCGTCAGGCGCAGATAGGTATCCAGTGAAACGAACGCCGGGACTTGTCCCCAACGAATATCGTTCTCATTACGCGAAAAGGTGCTGAAGCCCGGCATCCGTTCGATCAAACCAACGACGCGCATCGACACGATGTGATCTTTGCCCTTCCCCTGGACTTTGACCACATCTCCAACGCTCACGTCCATATACTCTGCGTAACCGGCGCCCAAAATAATGGTGTCCGGTTCGCGGAAGATCGTCTCGAACATTTCCGGTCCACCCGCGTAATACTCCGTGAGATCGGCGTACGCAATGCCGTCGAGTGTGCCGGTCAACCCCTGCACCAGCACGCCGGCCGAGCGCAATTTGACCTTGTTGGTCACATCGGCACTGTAGGCTGATGTGACCCCAACCGCTTTGTCGATGCCGGGTACGTTGCGGAAATCGTCCAGGACGCTCGGCGGCAAGTTGTCCTGTTCAAAAGCAAGGAACGACCACGACCAACGGGAGACATTCGCCACAATCGGCGCGCCGGAGTTAGAGCGTGCCTGAATATCGTAGTTTTTCTGCTCGAGCGCGGTCATTGTCCCCAAAAAAGTGGGCAACGTGGCGCTAAAGACGACCATCAACGAGATGATGGTGTTGCGCTGCTTAGCGCGGAGCAGGTTCGGTCCGGCAAAAAAGCTCAGGCGCGGCGCAATCACATCGCTGATGAGAAGCAGAAGGCGCTCGAAGGGAATGGTCAGCGCGTAGAAGAGCAAACTGACGCCGATAATGAGCAGCGCCAGCCCAGTGAACATAAAAACACCGATGACGGACTCATTCCCCTGCACGTAGAGCCAGTTGGTGCCGATGAAAATCAAGCCCCACATCACCGTCAGCACGACACCCGCGATGACGATACGCACATCAAATTTGCGCGAGCGCAGCTTGGACAGGTCTTCGATCTGGATGTTGTCCGCAGAACCGGGGTTGATGGCATAACGGATCTTGGTGTTTGCCGCTTTACGGGCCGGCGCGATCGCCGACAGCGCCAGCACAATCGCCGCGGTGATGCCGGCGCGCAGCATCGCCGCGACGGTGATGGTCATGCGGAAGTCGAGGCCCAACTCGTCGCCCGTCACCCTGGCGCTGGTAATGAGGTAATTCGCCACCGGCGCGACGACGGTGATGCTGAAAACCTGTCCGGCGATAATCCCCAGCCCCACCCCAAACAGGCCGATGAAGGCGACCTCGATAAAAACCAGCCCAAAGAGGTGACGGCGTTTCGCGCCCAGGATGCGCAGGAAGGCCAGATCGCGCCGCCGCTCTTCAACGTTGGTGTTGATCATCGAGTAGAGCAGCAAGCCAACGACACCCATCACCAGGAAGCCATAGACTGTGCTGACCGAGCGCATCACGGCGAAGGCGACGTCGGTCGAATCAAGCGATTGCGCTTTTCCGAGGATGAACGCGTAGATATCCGCGTCTTCGCCGAGTGCATCATAGAGTCGTTCGGCGATGCGGCGCACGCGGAAGAGCGCCGCCTGGGTGCTGACAGAACCGTAAACAGATTGATCCAACACCACGATCAAGCGTTCGGCCCGTTCCGGCACGCCGAGCCAATCCTGGACGGTGGCCACACTCGCCAGGATGCCGTTTTGCCCGCCGCCGCCCAATCCGGTCGCCAGTGCGATGCCACTGACGGTGAAGCGACGTGTCACGCGCGTCATACTGCTATCGGCAGGCTGCTCATATCCCTCAAGGCGCGACATCGGCAGGATGTAGCTCACATCCACGCTGTCACCGACTTTAAGACCGTAGGTATCTGCCGTGACACGCAACAGCACGATCCTGTCACCCTGCAGGTCGTAGACGCCTTCCTGCATCGTAACCTGACCCAGATCGTCCTCGGGAGCGCGCGCGACCAGCGAGGCATTGCCTACCTGCCCACCGACACGCACCTCCACCGTCGCATGGAAGCGCGGGTAGACTGCGGACACCTGTGGGTGCGCCGTGCGTAGAATATCGCTCACCCTGGCAATATCGATGTACTGATTTGGGCTGGTCTGCGCGCGGGTGAGGGTGATGTCGTGCTCACCGGCCTCACGCTCGACAATTTCCACAACCTGACGCTGCAACGAGTCGACGCCGTTGTTGAGCGTCACCAGCATCGCTGTGACGACCAGAAGCGCCAACACCAGAATAACGGTGCGCGCTTTGTGACGGGAGAAGCTTTTTAAAACGTAACGTGAAATCATTCTTCTACAATCATCCCGTCTCTTAACTGGATGAGTCGCGTAGCAAATTTCGCCATGCGCGGATCATGTGTCACGTAGACGATGGTAGTGCCCTGCTCGCGGTTGAGTCGGGCGACAATCTCCATCACCTCGAAGCCGGTCACGGAATCCAGGTCGCCGGTGATTTCGTCGCCGATGAGGATCGGCGGATCGTTAGCCAGGGCGCGGGCGATGGCGACACGCTGTTGCTGTCCGCCCGACAGTTCGCTCGGGTAGTGCTGCGCGCGGTCTGAGAGGCCGACGCTTTCGAGAAGCTTCTCAGCTTTGCGACGGCGCGCCCGCTTGGGTAGTCCCGCTAAGGCCATCGGCACTTCGACATTCTCTTGCGCTGTGAAATTCGCCAGCAGATTGTAGTTCTGAAAAACAAACCCCATCTTGACGAGTCGCAGCTCCGAGAGACGATCCTCCGACAGCGCGACGACGTTCTCGCCGTCTACGATCACGTGGCCGCGACTTGGCTCTTCCAGCCCGCCGAGGATATTGAGTAGCGTCGTCTTACCGGAGCCGCTCGGCCCCATTAAACAGACGATCTCACCGCGCTGCACGTCCAGGGAGACCCCGCGCAACGCCTGCACGGCTTCTTTCCCCATCAGAAAGGATTTGTGGATATTTTCACAGCGGACAACGTAATCGGCTTCAGTCATAATTCTCTCCATATCGGATTTCCGAAGTGCGCACAGATATCCGCGATCAAGGTTTCTCGCCACTTGTATGTACGTTGCGTAACAACGTAAGTTGCAACATGAATATCTTAACCATAAATGTGATTTACGTCTACTGTGAAGATCAACAGGAAAGGATAGGAAAAGCAAACGCAATTACGGCATCAGCCGGTCGACGAAGGTGACCCGGCCACTGAGAGCGCGCACCATGGGGACGCCCTTGGTAGGATTGTGATACTGGTCGAACGTCAATTGCCCGGAGACGGTCTCGAAGGTCGACGTTTCCAACATATCGGCCACGGCGAAGGGTTCAAGTGTGCCAGCAGCGGTGACGGCCGCAAAGAGGATATTCGCGGCGTCGTAGCTCAGCGTCGCTACAGCATCGGGTTCGATCTGATGGCGGGCGGCGTAAAGCTGCGTCCAAGCCGTCACCTCGGGGCGCGGCTCGCCGGCGAAGTAATGCGTGGTGAAATAACAGCCGTCCATTGCTGTCAAATCCAGAGCAGGCGAATCCCAGCCATCGCTGCCAATAATCGTTTGAAACATGCCAAACCGGCGCGCCTGCAATACAAGGCGGTTCATCACGTTGTAATAGCCGGGAAGATACAAAACGTCAGGGTTGGCATCACGCACTTCCTGCAGAACATCGAAAAATTCCTCGGCATCGTGGTTGTACGTTTTACGAACCAGAATCTCGCCATCACCATCGGTGAACGCCCCTTCGAACGCGTCGGCCAGCGTGAGGCCGTACACGTTGTTCTCGGCGTAGAGGACGGCAGCGGTATTGGCCTGAAGCGCCTCCAGAGCAAAGCGTGCGGACACAATCCCTTGATCGACATCGAGAAAGGGGATACGAAACACCAACGGACGCACAGTGCCATCGTGATCCAGCGTGGTTTCGGGGTCCACTGAGGTGGGTGCGATTTGCAGGACGTTGAATTCGGTCGCGATCTGCGCTGCGCCCTCCGAGGCGACGCTGCACACCGCACCGATAAGGAAATCCGCGCCCTCATCGATTGCGACTTTCGTGACCTCGCGCGCCGTGGTGTAATTACAGAGACTGTCGTGCAACGTCACCTTTACAGGCAAGCCGAGCACACCCCCGCGTTGATTCCACCCATCGACGGCCAACACGACGCCGTTCTGCACGGCAATCCCCCACGGCTCAAAATCACCGCTAAAAGGGGCAATAATGGCCACCGTAATCGCCTCACTCTCAGCAGCATCCTGCTGGTCACAAGCAGGCAAGAGCAGCAACAGCGCCAGACAGACGAACGCTAGCTTTATTCGACGCAACATAAACCCATACCCCAAACGCATCATTTCGATTGCCTCACAACCTCCATAGTATACCTCAAACTCTAAGCGCAAAAAGAGCCGGAGTTGTCGAACAACTCCGGCTCTTTGCTGAAAGCTAACAGCCGACTGCTACCCCCCGCCCAAGTAGGCCTCGCGCACACGTGGATTGTCGGCTAATACCTGAGCCTCACCCTCCAACTCAATGGTTCCGGTCTCCAGAACATACCCGCGATTGGCAATCGAGAGGGCCATGTGCGCGTTCTGCTCCACCAGCAGCACCGTCACCCCTTCGCGATTGATTTCCTGAATGATATCGAAGATTTCCTCCACCAGGATCGGGGCGAGTCCCATCGAAGGCTCGTCCATCAGCAGCAGTTTGGGTTTCGCCATCAGCGCGCGCGCCACGGCCAGCATTTGCTGCTCGCCGCCGGAGAGTGTGCCGCCGGTTTGTTCGACACGTTCCTTCAAGCGTGGGAATAGTTGAAAGACATGATCCATGCTATCGGCGATCTCGCGTTTGTCCTTTCGCGTAAACGCGCCCATTTCCAGGTTCTCGCGCACGGTAAGCGGTGCGAAGATGCGGCGGCCTTCCGGCACCTGGACGATGCCCATCGGGACGATATTGCTCGCGGGTGTGCGTGTAATATCCACACCACCATAGACGATCGAACCGCTATCGGCAGGCTGCAAACCCGATATCGTGCGCAGTGTCGTCGATTTACCCGCGCCGTTCGCGCCAATGAGGGTCACGACCTCACCACGATCAACATGAAATGAGACACCGTGCAAGGCGCGAATCGCGCCGTAAGATACATACAGATCTTTGACTTCTAAAAGCGCCATCATCGTCCCCCTATCGAATCTCCACAGCCTGGCGGCCTAGATAAGCCTCGACCACGTGCGGGTCGTTGCGCACATCGGCGGGGAATCCGCGCGCGATGATCTCGCCGAAGTCCATCACCGTGAGCCACTCACAGATGTTCATCACCAGGCGCATGCGGTGTTCCACCAGCAAAATCGTCAAGTCAAAGCGATCGCGGATGAAATGGATGAGGTCCATCAATTCGTCGATTTCCTGCGGATTCATCCCGGCAGCCGGCTCATCCAGGATCAGCAGCCGTGGATTCGCCGCCAGCGCGCGCGCGATTTCCAGGCGGCGCTGCAACCCGTAAGGCAAACTCCCCGCGATGTCGTTCCGCCGCTCGCCCAAGCCGAAGATTTCCAGGAACTCCTGGGCCTCCGCCGCCATCTCCGCCTCTTTCTCGCGGAAGCGTTTGGTATGCAGCACCGAATCCACCAACCCGTACCCGGCGTGCGGGTGATATGCGATGCGCACGTTGTCCAGCACGGTGAGGTTGGAAAACAGGCGAATGTTTTGGAACGTACGCGCGATCCCCATCTGGATGATCTCGTGCGAAGGCAAGCCGACAAGTTCAGTGCCCTTGTAGCGGATGCTGCCCCGGGTAGCACGATAAACACCCGTGACTAGGTTGAAGACCGTGGTCTTTCCAGCACCGTTCGGCCCGATCAAGCCCACCAGTTCCCCATGATGCAACTCCAGGTCGAAATTGTAGACCGCCCGCAAATTGCCGAAAAAGTGCGTCACCCCGTCTATTTCCAGCACGACAGGACGGGCCTCAATCTCCGCTGCAACTCCTTCCGGTCGCCCTTTCATGCTGCTCCCTCCTGTGGAACGCCACCCTTAGCAGCGCCGTCGTTATCGGCCTTTGACGGCAGTGGGGGCGCCGCCCGGCGCAAGAAGGGAATCTCGTAACGGCCAAAGACACCCTCCGGGCGCAACAACATCATCAGCAGCAAGATCAAGGGGTAGACGACCAGCCGCCATGTCTCGAAGCCGGTCGGCAAAACCAGCCGCAGGATGCCTTCCAGCAAGAGGATCCAGAAGAAACCGGTGACGATCGTCCCCGTCATACTGCTCAGCCCACCGAAGACAACAATGATCAACGGGTTGAACGATTGGATGAAGTTGAACGACTGTGGGTGCAAGAAGGCCAGGTCGTGCGCGCGAATCCCGCCCGCCAGGCCCGCGAAGACACTGCCGACGACGAAGGCCAGGATTTTGGCATTCGTCACGTCAATGCCTACCAGTTCCGCCGCTCGCTCGTCCTCGCGCACCGAGACAATCGCGCGCCCCACACTCGAATGGAGCAGGTTGCGCATGACGACGATCACCAGCAGCAGCGAAGCAAAGACCCAGGGCCAAGTCGTCCACTGCGGAATGCCGATCATCCCACGCGCGCCCTTCATCTCCGGGAAAGGCAGGATCGTATCGGTATTATCCAGCAAAACTTTGATGATAATCGTAAAGCCGAGCGTGGCGATACCGAAGTAGTCGGAACCCAATTCGAGTACGGGGATTCCGAACAGGAAGCTGGCGATCCCGGCCAACGCCGCACCGCCGAGCAGCGCCAGCAAGAAGACGATTTGTTGCGATACCACCGCGGGCAGCACACCCAACACTGCCGTGAAGACCGGGCCTAACAGCGGCACAGCCACCGTCACCGCGATCGCGAAAGCGAGAATCGTCGCCAGGACGTAGAAGGCAAAGCGCGTCATCACGGTGACGCCATAGAAACGGCGCAGGAAGGCCGAAAGTAACACGTAGAGGCCTAGAGCTAAAAGGGTGCCTGCCAGAACGACGACTAACCCGGAGGGATCGCCGCGTACCCAACGCCACGTGACATCCGCCGAAGCATACGCCCCAATCGCGTAGAATCCATACTGTCCTAACGAAAACTGCCCATTGAATCCGTAAATCAGGTTCAGGCCGAGCGAGACCATCGTAATGGCCGCGCCCCAAAAGATGATGCCACGCCAGTAGTTGTTTAACAGGCCCACGCTGAGCAGCACCTGCACCACCACAAAGACCACCAATCCCACGGTGATGAAAGCAACACTTGGTTTCATTCTTTTAAGCATGGCCGTCTCCTCCTACACCTTTTCCGCGGGCGGCTCGCCGAAGATGCCCTGCGGCCACACCAACAGCACCACAATCAACAGGGAGAAAGCGACCGCGTCGCGCATCGGAGTCGAAATGAACCCGGCGGCCAGCACTTCCGTCTGTCCCATGATCAAAGAGCCGACGAACGCTCCGGGGATGCTGCCGATTCCGCCGACCACCGCCGCCACGAACGCTTTGAGGCCGGGGATAATACCCATCAAGTGGTGCACCTGTTTGAACGCCGTCGCATAAAGCACGCCTGCTGCGCCGGCCAACCCGCCGCCGAGCGCAAACGTCGCTGTGATGACGCCATCGACGTTGATACCCATGAGCCGGGCGACCGCTTTATCATACGCTGCCGCGCGCATCGCCTTGCCCAGACGCGTATGGCTGACCACGTATTGCAGGAGCACCTGCAGGAGAATCGAGCCGCCCATAATGACCAGCGTCACATTCGACGCTGAGAGATCCCACACCTTGCCGCCGGTCTGAATTTCGACGCCGGTCAGTGTCAACACAACGGCCATAAAGCCAAAGAACAACAGTCCAAACTGCAACAACGGGTGACGTTTCCAAGTCTGCGCCTGGACATTGCCCTTGCGCGACAGATAGGTCAGCCAAACATAGGCAATCACCGAAATAACAAAAAACACCCAAACCGCCACAATGATCCACGGAGCAATCATCCCGGCGCTGAAGACACTCAGTTCGAAAGGACGTGGATAAGTGATGTAGTTATTGGTGAAGACGAACGGCAGCGCGCCAAAGTATTCCACAAAAAAAGAAATGCCAATCGCCGTAATCAATGCGGCGATGCGTGGTTTGTTCCGCAACGGGCGATAGGCGAAGCGCTCCATCACCACGGCCAGAGTCGCCGAAACCGCCATCGTCAGGATGATCACAGTCACCGTCCCAATGAGCATCATCACCCCATCAGAAATACCGGTGAAAATCCAGGCCGGCCAGCGATGCAGATCGAGCGTCGCTACGGCGTAGAAACTGGTGAACGCGCCCACCATAAACACATCCCCGTGCGCAAAGTTGATCAACTTGACGATGCCGTAGATCATGGTGTAGCCCAAAGCAATCAATGCATAAATAAATCCCAACTGCAATCCATTGAGCACTTGTTGCACAAAAACGCTCGGGTTTTGGAAGAAAGCCCGCCCCAAAACATAGACGACAAGCAAGCCCAGGAGCACAAAAAGCCCCTGGCTAAAACGGTTGAGCCATATTCCGTTACGTCGTTTTAGCATCACACCGGTCTGCGCCGGTCTAAAAACTGTCTGCCCCATCTTTTACCTCCAAAAGGCAAGCCGGGGCAAAGCAAATTTGCCCCGGCTTCCCAGAATCGTTAAAACAACGCCGAGGGAGCCAGTCCCTACGGGGTCACCGTATCCACATAATTGACGGCCCCGTCCTTTACCTGGAGCATCACCGCTGACTTGACGGGGTTGTGCTGCGCGTCGTAGGAGATATTGCCGGACACAACTTCAAACGTTCCGGTTTCCAAAGCCTGCGACACCGCGACCGGATCGGCCTTGCCGGCTTTGTCGATACCCTGGAAGAGGATATTGCTCGCGTCATAGGCCAGCGCAGCCAGCGCATCGGGGGGCGCGCCATACGTGTCCGTGTACTTCTTCACGAAATCCTGAACGATGGTGCGCGTGTCCTGATCCGAGAAGTGATTGGTGAAGAAACCACCGTCCAACGCTGCCCGATCCAATTCCGAGGAATCCCAACCATCGCCGCCCAACATCACAGCCGTAATACCCTTTTCCTTCGCCTGCGCGGCGATCAGGTTCACGGTAGAATAGTAGTCCGGCAGATAGAGCACATCGGGGTCCGCGTCTTTCACCTTGGTAAGAATGGCGGAGAAGTCAGAATCGTCACCGGTGTAGGTTTCTTTCACGAGCACCGTACCACCACCCGCCGTGAATTCTTCAATGAAGACCTCGGCGAGACCACGAACGTAGTCGTTACCCTGGTCAAGGAAAACCGCGGCCGTCTTCGCGCCCAGGCTATCCAGTGCGAACTTGGCCCCCACCTTCCCCTGGAAGGGGTCAATAAAGCAAGCGCGGAAAATTGTGGCCTTGGTCGTCCCATCCTCATTGACCGTCACACTGGAGTTGGTCGAGGTGGGAGTGATCTGGAAAATGCCCTTGGGTGTGGCAATTTCAGAAACGGGGATCGAGGCGCTGGAGCACACCTCGCCGATGATGAACTTGACGCCGTCCTGGTCGATGACCTTATTGGCGGCGCTCACCGCGGCTTCCGGACTGCACTGGCTATCTTCGACGACAACTTCGATCTGCTTGCCATCGATACCGCCCTTGGCATTCCACTCCTCGACCGCCAGCATCACACCGTTACGAGTAGACTGCCCGAAGGTCGCTACATCGCCGCTCAACGGGGCGAGGATGGCGATTTTGACCGCCCCACCGCCGCCACCACACGCGGACAATGCCAACATCGAGACTAACAAAGCTACCATTACAAAATTACGGGAACGCATTTCTCTCCTCCTTGCCGACTCTGAATTGACTGGTTCAAAAACGTGGTCTAGCGACCGGTACCCCTCTTCATGCATAGGACCTTCATGCGTAGGACTCTGTTCATGTCACCTCCTGGCTGGGTCTGGCCGGTAAGAGAGCCAGCAACACCTGAACCCTCTCACACGACCTTTTTCATTGTACCGGAAACAAGTCAAGTGTCAAATAAACCGGTTGTAAAAGTATCAATGTCATACCCTTCCGGCATTTCGACGTCCACCAGGTCCTGGATGGCGTCCTCGTCAATGTTGTTGTTTGGACAGAAAAAGTGTATGGAATTTAGAAAATGTGGGGGAAATTTGTCTATACCGTTATAGGGGTAAGTTGATAGGCTTGCCGCTTTGATTTTTTCGGGCTATACTGATTGTGGAAATAAAGATCGCCCCACGGTGCGATCAGCGCCTTAGAGCTTCCCTTTGAACCATAGTCCAAAGACACTATCTGTTAGGGAATAATACAGAGGAGAACTATTATGCCCCTGTCAAGAGAAGACCTACTACTCGAAGAGTACAAGAGTTGTATCGAGTTACGAAAACACGAAGATGAAAGAAAAGCCAGTCTTCTTACAACATTCTTCTTGATTCAGGGTGGATTATTTACTTTCTACGGCTGGTTAGTGTCCACTAACAGGCTAACTGCTATAATGCTATCGGTTCTTGCCATACTTTTCTGCCTGTTCTGGTTTCTTGTTATGGAGCGGATGCGCGCTTTCATCGTGATTAAGGTCAAGCAACTTCAACAGATAGAGAAAGAGTTAGGGGTGATGACAACTGTGACGAACGAGGAAGAGTTGAGAAGCACGGCGAAGATAGCAGCATTCCAGTACAAGTTACCGTTCCATCAAAGGTTGTTCTCTGTGAGAATGATAGAGACGATTCTCCCCGTGATCATTGGATTGTTTTGGTTACTTACGCTGGTAGGCATGTTACTAAATTTCATCTAACTTTGTGTCAAGTAAGTGGACATTGTATCAAGGGGTAAATCTAGTCAAAACTCTGTATACTCATCAACGAATCCGACGATGCTGTTGAAAGTGTATCTCACTTGGTTCATGTACCAATCCCGGCGTCTAGTGACTAAACTCACTACCCGGTTCTAAAATTCTTCCAGGAGAAATAACATGCAAAGAAAACAATTTGGGGTATTTTTGATCGCCATCTGGATGGGTCTGATATTGACTGCTTGTGGTGGTAGTAGTAATGTGAGTAGCATACCGTCTGAAAGTAATGATGCGCCATCATCTGGTAGTGTTTCACAACCGGCTAATCCCACTGCTGTACCTGATCAACCAAAGCAAATCGAGACTAGCGAAAAGAAGCTGACCTATGAAATCGTTGGTCCAAATCAGTATACAGGCTTTAATGGAGAGACCATCTTCATTGGCGCTATACGCAATACAGGCTCCGCTCTTTTGCCAACTTTTCACCTTACAATGGAAGTACGCGACAGTAATGGAAGTTCCATTGCCTCAGACAGTTCAGGCGGCTTTGTAGAGGCGACTTGGCCTGGAGAATTAGCGCCATTCTGGTTCTCTTTTGATGATCTATCCAGTTGGAGCGATTATAAGATCACAGTGGATACATCCGATATGCTTCTGAATATGATGCCTGAATTTTACAACGAGCTTACGATCTCCGATGTGCATGGTGCCGTTGCAAGCCCGCCTACATCTGGTAATCCAGGGGAGTATGAGATCACTGGGACAATCAGCAACAATGGTACGCGTCAAGCCGATTACATCATGATAGCCATCATGCTTTACGATGAAAATGGCGCCGTAGTGGCGGTGGGTTCTTGCTCCGCAGACGCTAGACAACCAGGATCACAAGGAACGTTCAATCATCGCATTGCATTGTTCGACAATAGCAGCACGTTGAACGTCTACACAAAGGCTGTCGCCAGGTCGTCACAATAACGGGATAACGAGATATTGAACGCAGGAAATAGCCATTGTCTGTAACGACTTCGGGAGGAACACACCCTATGTCACAACCCACCCACAGCGCCGCGACCATCGGCTTTGAGAACGAACTCTGGCGCGCCGCCGACGCGATGCGCTCCAATATGGACGCCGCCGAATACAAGCACGTCGTCCTCGGCCTGATCTTTCTCAAGTACATCTCCGACGCCTTCGAGGAAGTCCACGCCCGGCTGACCGCCGAAATCTCCCAGGGCGCCGACCCAGAAGACCGCGACGAGTACCGCGCCGTCAACATCTTCTGGGTGCCTAAGGAAGCCCGTTGGTCACACCTGCAGGATAACGCGCGGCAGCCCACCATCGGCAAACTCGTGGACGAGGCCATGCTCGCCATCGAGCGCGATAATCCCACCCTCAAAGGCGTCCTGCCCAAGGACTACGCCCACCCGCGCCTCGACAAACAGCGCCTCGGCCAGCTCATCGACCTCATCGCCGACATCGGCCTGGGCGACGCCGCCAACCGCTCCCGCGACATCCTCGGCCGCGTCTACGAATACTTCCTCTCCCAATTCGCCAGCGCGGAGGGCAAGAAGGGCGGCCAGTTCTACACCCCGCGCTGCGTCGTGGGGGTGCTCGTGGCGATGCTCGCGCCCTACAAAGGCCGCGTCTACGACCCCTGCTGCGGCTCCGGCGGGATGTTCGTCCAGTCCGAGAAGTTCGTCGAAGCCCACGGCGGGCGCGTCGGCGACATCGCCATCTATGGCCAGGAATCCAACCACACGACCTGGCGACTGGCGAAGATGAATCTGGCGATTCGCGGCATCGAGGGCAACCTCGGCCCGGAACACGCCGACAGCTTCCACCGCGACCTGCACCCCGATCTCAAGGCCGACTACGTCCTCGCCAACCCGCCCTTCAACGACTCCGACTGGCGCGGCGAGCTGCTCAAAGACGACCGCCGCTGGCAGTTCGGCGTTCCCCCAACGTCCAACGCCAACTTCGCCTGGGTGCAGCACTTCATCTACCACCTGGCTCCCACCGGCATGGCCGGCTTCGTGTTGGCGAACGGTTCGATGTCCTCCAACCAATCCGGCGAGGGCGAGATTCGCAAGGCCATCATCGAGGCCGACCTGGTGGATTGTATGGTCGCTCTGCCGGGACAGTTGTTCTACTCCACGCAGATTCCCGTTTGCCTGTGGTTCATCGCTCGTGACAAACGCAACGGGCGGTTCCGCGACCGGCGCGGCGAGACATTGTTCATCGATGCCCGCGCGATGGGCACAATGATTGACCGCGTTCATCGTGAATTGACCCAAGATGACATCGCCAAGATCGCGGACACCTACCACGCCTGGCGCGGGGACCCCGTAGGGGCGGACCTACGTGTCCGCCCTGACCATGTCCGCCCAACGAGGGGCGACACACAGGTCGCCCCCTACGCGGACATCCCCGGTTTCTGCAAATCCGCCGCCCTCGACGAGATCCGCGCTAACAACCACATCCTCACGCCTGGCCGCTACGTGGGCGCGGCGGAGGTGGAGGACGACGGCGAACCCTTCGAAGACAAAATGGAACGCCTTGCCACCGCCCTGCGCGAGCAGATGGCCCGCGCCGCGCAGCTCGATCGGGCGATTTGGACGAACCTGGAGGAGATTGGGTATGGCGAGTGAGTGGCGTAACACGACTCTGGGCGAGATTATTGAGTTAAAAAGAGGATATGACTTGACCACTAAGGATCGTCGGCCAGGCCCATATCCAGTTATTTCCTCTTCAGGTATCAGTGGCTATCATGCAGAAGCAAAAGTTAAAGCTCCCGGAGTCGTGACAGGCCGTTACGGTACGATTGGTCAAGTTTTTTACATCACTGAAGATTTTTGGCCACACAATACTGCGTTATATGTCCGCGACTTTAAGGGCAATGATCCCCGCTTTATCAGTTACTTTCTTCAAACACTGAATTTCTTGGCATATTCCGACAAAGCCGCAGTTCCAGGAGTAAATCGCAATCACTTGCATATGGCAACTGTCCGTGTACCCAACCTGAGTGAACAACGCGCCATTGCCCACATCCTCGGCGCGCTCGACGACAAAATCGAACTCAACCGGCAGATGAACCAGACCCTCGAAGCCATCGCGCGCGCCCTCTTCAAATCCTGGTTCGTGGACTTCGATCCGGTGCGAGCGAAGGCCGCCGGTGAGCAGCCGCCTGGCCTCGCGCCCCACATCGCCGATCTGTTCCCGGACGAACTTGTGGAGTCGGAGTTGGGGGAAATTCCTAAGGGGTGGGAGGTGAAATACTTAGGTGATCTTATGAGTCTGGACAAAGGGGTGTCGTATAAAGGTGCGTTTCTCACAACTGAGGGGACGCCAATGATTAACCTTGGTTGTTTCCTGGGGCGAGGCCGATTTTTAGAAAAGTCGATCAAATACTACTCAGGGGAATATCGGCAACGACACGTTGTCCATGCTGGTGATCTTGTACTGGCTAATACGGATATCACACAAAAAAGAGAGGTGCTTGGCAGCCCAGCATTAATTCCACCTTCCCAAGACGCGGAAGAAATGATCTTCACGCATCATGTTTTCGCGGCGCGTTTTCATCAAGAAGAAACCGCATGGAAGCTTTTTATGTACATGTTGCTTCTTCAGGATAAATTTCGCGATAGAGCAACTGGCTTTGCCACAGGTACGACAGTTCTCGCCTTGCCACGCGATGCAGTCTTGGGTCTTGAATTTATCGCTCCGCCATTAAAGCTCGTGCTTAAGTTCGAGTCAGTTGCTCGCCAGCTTATTGAAAAACAATGGAGCAATACTGTAGAATCCCGCACCCTCGCTGTCCTCCGTGACACCCTCCTGCCCAAACTCATCTCCGGCGAACTGCGTGTGCCGGATGCTGAACGCATCGTTGGGAGGTGTGTGTGACGTATAACCCGGCGATTCATCACCGTCGTTCGATCCGCCTCAAGGGATATGATTACGCCCAATGCGGTGCATATTTCGTTACCATCGTCACCCAGGGGCGGGAATGTCTGTTTGGCCGCGTCGTTGATGGTGACATGCAATTGAATGACGCCGGGCAGATGGTCGCACGGTGGTGGGCGGAATTGGCGAACAAATTCCCGCACGTCATCCCCGATGCCGCCATCGTCATGCCCAACCATTTCCACGGTATCATCGTCATCACCGACGGTCCCGTCGACGACGTAGGGGCGGACCTACGTGTCCGCCCTTACCCCGATGCGAACATGCCCGCAATGGACGCACACGACGCATTGGGCGAACATGCGGCGATGGGCACACACGCGGCAATGGGCACACACGACGCATTGGACACACACGACGCATTGGACACACACGCGGCGATGGGCACACACACAGGTGTGCCCCTACGTGTCCGCCCCGATGCAGGCGTGCCGCAAATCGTACAATGGTTCAAAACGATGACGACCAACGAATACATCCGTGGGGTGAAAACCCTGGGATGGACGCCGTTCCCCGGAAAATTGTGGCAGCGTAATTATTACGAACATATCATCCGCGACGAAAACGCCCATAATCGCATCCGGCATTACATCACCAACAATCCCGCGCAATGGAACACAGATAACGAAAATCCCGAAAAGGTAGCACGATGACCGCATCCGAATTTACCGAATCCGTCGTCGAAGAGGCTGCGCTGGAATGGCTGACCGATCTGGGCTACACCGTCCTCCACGGCCCGGAGATCGCCCCCGGCGAGCCTTTCGCCGAACGCGATGACTACGGTCAGGTCGTCCTCGCCGCGCGGCTGCGCCAGGCCCTCCAGCGCCTCAATCCCCACACCCCGCCCGCCGCCCTGGACGAAGCCTTCCGCCGCCTCACCCGCCCCGACTCGCCCTCCCTCGTCGCCAACAACCACACCCTGCACCGCTACCTCGTCGATGGCGTGCCGGTCGAAGTCCAGCAGCCCGACGGTTCGTTCCGCGGCGACCTCATCCGCGTGCTCGATGGCGACGATCCCGAAAACAACGAATTCCTGGCAATCAACCAGTTCACCGTCGTCGAGGACCGCCGCGAGCGCCGGCCCGACGTGGTGCTTTTCGTCAATGGCCTGCCCCTCGCCGTCATCGAACTCAAGAATCCCGCCGACGAAGCCGCCGATCTCTGGCGCGCGCACAACCAACTGCAAACCTACAAAGCGCAGATTCCTTCCCTCTTTGTCTACAACGCCGTGCTGGTGGTCTCCGATGGCGTGCAGGCGCGCATCGGCACGCTCACCGCCGACCGCGAGTGGTTCCTCCCTTGGCGCACCGTCACCGGCGAGACGCTGGCTCCGGTCTCCCTGCCGGAACTGCAAGTCGTGCTGCAAGGGGTTTTCGACAAACGCCGCTTCCTGGACCTCGTCGCCCACTTCATCATCTTTGAAGATGTGGGGGGCGGCACACTGATCAAGAAGATGGCGGGCTACCACCAATACCACGCCGTCAACGTCGCCGTGGCCGAAACGGTGCGCGCTTGTATGCCAGAAGACTCACCCACAGGTGTAAGTGAAGGTCGCGGCACTTATCTGGCTCGCCCCTCACGCGACGCGCAACCCGGCGACCGCCGCGTCGGCGTCGTCTGGCACACGCAGGGCGCGGGCAAGAGCCTCTCGATGGTCTTCTACGCCGGGCGCATCGTCCTGCATCCCGCGATGCAGAATCCCACCCTCGTCGTCATCACCGACCGCAACGACCTGGACGACCAGCTTTTTGGGGTCTTTTCCGGTTGCCAAGAACTGCTGCGCCAGTCGCCGGTGCAGGCTCAAAGCCGTCCGCACTTGCGCGACCTGCTGCGCACTCGTTCCGGTGGCGTTATTTTCACCACCGTGCACAAGTTCTTCCCCGGCGCGGACGAGGATCACTTTCCGCTGCTCTCCGACCGGCGCAATATCGTCGTCATCGCCGACGAAGCGCACCGCAGCCAATACGACTTCATCGACGGCTTCGCCCGCCACATGCGCGACGCCTTGCCCAACGCTTCCTTCATCGCCTTTACCGGCACGCCCATTGAGCTGGCCGACCGCAACACCCGCGCCGTCTTCGGCGACTACATCAGCGTCTACGACATCCAGCAGGCCGTCCACGATGGCGCGACCGTCCCCATCTACTACGAAGGCCGCCTTGCCAAACTCACCCTCGACGAGGCCGAGCGTCCCAAGGTCGATCCCGACTTCGACGAAGCGACCGAGGGCGAAGAAGTGGAGCAGAAGGAGCGGCTCAAGTCCAAATGGGCGCAGCTCGAAGCCATCGTCGGCGCAGAGAAGCGCGTCGGCCTCGTGGCACAAGACCTGGTGGAACACTTCGAGCACCGCCTGGAAGCGATGGACGGCAAAGCGATGGTCGTCGCGATGAGCCGTCGCATCTGCGTCGAACTCTACGACGCCATCGTCGCCCTGCGCCCCGCCTGGCGTGACGACGGCAGCCTCAAAATCGTGATGACCGGCTCGGCGACCGATCCGCTGGACTGGCAAGCACACATCCGCACCAAAGCCGCCCGCGAAGAACTGGCCCGCCGCTTCAAGGACCCCAAAGACCCCTTCAGGATCGTCATCGTCCGCGATATGTGGCTCACCGGTTTCGACGCCCCCTGCCTGCACACGATGTACATCGACAAGCCGATGCACAGTCACGGCCTGATGCAGGCGATCGCCCGCGTGAACCGCGTTTTCAAGGACAAGCCGGGCGGCCTGGTGGTGGACTACCTCGGCCTCGCCAACGAACTGCGCGAAGCGTTGGCCGTCTACACCGAAAGCGGCGGCCAGGGCGAGACCGCCATCGACCAGGAAGAAGCCGTCGCCGCGATGATGGAGAAATACGAAATCTGCCGGGGACTCTTCTACGGCTTCGACTGGTCCGCCTGGATCACCGGCCCGGCCACGGCGCGCCTCACCTTGCTGCCCGCTGCGCAGGAACACATTCTCCGCCAAGACGACGGCAAGCGCCGTCTGATCGAAGCTGTCACAGCGCTCTCCAAAGCCTTCGCCCTGGCCGTCCCACACGATCAGGCCCTCGCCGTCCGCGACGACGTCGCCTTCTTCCAAGCCGTCAAGTCCGTCCTCGCCAAGCGCGCGCCCGGCGCAGACGCCGGGTTAGGCGAAGGCGTCGCACCCGACGAACTGGACTATGCCATCCGCCAGATCGTCTCGCGGGCCGTCGCCTCTGACGAGGTGGTGGACATCTTCAGCGCCGCGGGACTCAAGAAACCGGACCTCTCCATCCTCTCCGACGAATTCCTGGCCGAAGTGCGCGGTCTGCCGCAGCGCAACCTCGCCGTCGAGACCCTCCGCAAGTTACTGGAAGGCGAAATCAAGACGCGCGGGCAGAAAAACGTGGTCCAGGCGCGCTCCTTCGCCGACATGCTGGAACAAACCATCCGCCGCTACCAAAACCGGGCGATTGAGGCCGTCGCCGTCATCGAGGAGATGATCGACCTGGCGCAGACCATACGCGAAGCGGACCGGCGCGGAGAACGCCTCGGCCTGACCGAAGAAGAAATCGCCTTCTACGACGCCCTCGAAGTCAACGACAGCGCCGTCAAAATCCTGGGCGACGATATTCTGCGCGCCATCGCTCAAGAACTCGTCCAGGCCGTGCGCAACAGCGTCACCATCGACTGGACCATGCGCGAGAACGTGCGCGCCAGGATTCGCGTGATGATCAAGCGCATCCTGCGCCGTCACGGCTACCCGCCGGACAAGCAGGAGAAGGCGACGCAGACGGTGCTGGAGCAGGCTGAGGTGTTGTGTAAGGAGTGGGTGGGAGCATAACCATCAACGATTTTCTACAATCCATTATTTTGAGCAATTAGCGAAGGGAGAGTCAAGAAATGGGCAATACCGCTGCAATTGGTGTAGCAAAATCTAAAATACCGCCACTGATTTACTCACGGCTCAATTTGCGTCTGATGAAACAGGAATTGTTTGGCTCAGACGAAAAGTTAGGAGCAGTTTTTAACAATGATAGTCGTATATCCCATTGGTGGGTTGATCTTCCTCAAACTGCTACCATAAGAGAGCGCGTAAACGGAACGATTGCTTACTTGTGGGACCATAACGGAGAGGATAATCAGAATGCTTTGATCTTGTTTTTAAGCGTTCTGATAGATTACGTCGGTCCAGAAGATCAAACGTATGCCGAATTGCGTAAACTAAGGCAAGAGCTTGAGAACTTCCTCAGGGAAGAATACTCTCGCCAGCGAGCCGCTCATCAAAAACGCTTTCAACAGGAATTTGAGGATGATATCCGTGAGGAACACAGGAATGTGATGGGAGCTAGGAAACAACTAAAGGAAAGCTGGGATCGGATTTTCGAACGCAGAAAAGAATACAAAGAAAATTGTCGAGAGTTTCCCATCGAGCCCAAGTATCCAGAGGACATTGAAAAAATCTTCACTGAATTTGAACAGTGGCACAAGTTTATGAGTCCATCTAAGGAACCGCCAAATACAGAAAAAAGGGGTTACCCGATTGGAGCCATCATCATTGCCCTGATTATGGGCTATTTATTTGGCCAGATTTCTAACCGCGCTGTCGTACCCCTCAATCAAGCGATCAGTTACCACACACTTACATTCCCTACCACTTATTTGCAAGCAGATCAAAGCTTGGACAAATTCTTCTTGCCCGCAGACTTGCCTGAGACCAATGTGCTAATGAGAGGTGTCCCTTTTGCTTTTGATTCCACGCACGCCTTTCTGCAAACGCAGCATGAGGCTGGTAGTCATTTACCTGCTACTCTGACGATACCTGTCAACCAACCACGACCTAAGGCAGTCTACCTTTTGATGAATTTGTCCAATGCTTGTGAAGAAGTCGCGCCAAAAGATAGCGTAGTGGGCCAGATAGAGCTCGTTTTTGATTCGGGTAAAAGTGTTAAAGAAGACCTCAAAGTAGGCTACAATATCCGTGAATGGGTTATCGGTGCAAAACACTGTACCGTAATCACGACCCTTTCCGCGCCTAATGCGCATTCGCAGGTATGGACTGCAAAGCTTAATGGCCAAGTACCTGCAGTTATGGATATGCTTTTTCTAAATGTTCCCGCAGCGTACACTGATCAAACCCTGACCAATATTATTATTTCTGATTCTTCTATGGAGCTACGGACACTTAACCCAGCGATTCAGGTTTTTGCCGTTACAGTCACCGGAGAATGATAGCCTAACCGAAGAAAGTTTTTAAACTCCGGCAATACTAGATGGCGACACCACGCTGCCCGCGGCGCTGACTTAAGCACCGGGCAGTTGTTTCTTTGCCCATTTCATTCTTTACACATCAATAATCTCCCCCTCCTCCCTCCCCCGCACCGGCGCGAGGAACAACTGCTCCGGCATCACCAGGTTCTGCGTCGGTATAGCGTTTAGCGTGAGCATATTCACCGTCTGTCGCACCGCGCCCACCGCCGTCGCGCGCAGATCGGCCACGCTGTTCGCGGCGCGGAGCACCTGGTTGGTAGCCTCGTCGCGGCCCGCGTTGCGTTCGGCGGCCAGCAATCCCCGCGCACGTCAGCGGCGCGCCACCTTGTTGCACCGCACTGTTCGTTCAGAACGCGGGAAATGCGCATCCGCTGCGTCTCTATTTGACTCGCCAGATGTTTCCCGTGTTTCCAAAAAATCGCATCCCGCGTTTCCCCAAGTGTTTCCCGATTTGCATTTTGAACTCCTTTTCCGTTTTGTTCGCGATTTTTCGACTCGACGACAGCGACGACACCGACGACAAATGCGCCGGTAACGCCGCGGCAAGGGAAACACCGCTAAACTTTGGACGCACAGTCGGGCGTGGATTCTCCACATCTTGATTGAGGCCAAAAAACACACTCGAACTGCATCCGCAACCGCATCCGCACTCGCAATCGCGGCTGCATCCCGATTTGCATTTTGAACTCCTTGTCCGTTTTGTTCGCGATTTTTCGACTGAACAGCATCGACAGCACCGACAGCGGATGCACCGGTAACGCCGCGGCAAGGGAAACACCGCCAAGCTTTGGACGCACAGTCGGGCGTGGATTCTCCATATCTTGATTGAGGCCAAAAAACACACTCGAACTGCATCCGAACCTGCATCCGCACCCGCATCCCGATTTGCATTTTGAACTCCTTTTCCGTTTTGTTCGCGATTTTTGCACTCGACGACAGCGACGACATCGACGACAGATGCGCCGGTAACGCCGCAGCAAGGGAAACACCGCTAAACTTTGGACGCATAGGCGGGTCGTGGATTCTCCACATCTTGATTGAGGCCAAAAAACACACTCGAACTGCATCCGCGGATGCATCCCGATTTGCATTTTGAACTCCTTGTCCGTTTTGTTCGCGATTTTTCGACTGAACAGCATCGACAGCACCGACAACGGATGCACCGGTAACGCCGCGGCAAGGGAAACACCGCCAAACTTTGGACGCACAGTCGGGCGTGGATTCTCCATATCTTGATTGAGGCCAAAAAACACACTCGAACTGCATCCGAACCTGCATCCGCACCCGCATCCCGATTTGCATTTTGAACTCCTTTTCCGTTTTGTTCGCGATTTACGCACTCGACGACACCGACGACATCGACGACAGATGCAGCAGTAACAGGTAACATCGGCGGATGCGCATTTGTCTCCGTCTCCGTCTCGCTCTCTCCCTCTAACAAGTCTGCCATCCGCAAAGCGCGCGATGCACGCCGCTCGCCCCACCGCAACCGTAGCCGCGCTTTCCATAGCGCGCATAAAAGGAAGGAGCAGCAATTCTTTCCCATATTTTGAACAGACACCAAATTTGACGTAACCACAATGTCAAATATAATACGATGCAATGATTATGAGTCTTTATTCAAGGAGCCAATGATGTCCAACCAGCGCACACAATTAATCGTCTTATTGGTGTTGCAGGTCGTCGCCGTGATTCTCTTTCCGCCAGCCTTCTTCCAACAAGCGCCCCAGGCCGCTGTATTGCCGCCAGCGCTGCTCATTCTCTTTGCTCTAGCGCTCATCGCGATGAATAACGGCTGGATGACAGCGATAGCCGGACGGAGTTCGCTCATCTTCGTGCAAGGCATCAACATCGTCGTCCGGTTGATGATGCTCTTCCCCAATCTAAAAAACGCCGCCGGAAATTGGGACTGGCTTCTGCTCATCTTCCAGATCATTGCTATGGCTCTGTCATGGTACACAATGACCCGGATGGAAAAACTTCTACCCAACGAACTGTTATTCAGCACAAAAACTGAGGTTTGACAAAGCGTCGGTTTGCGTTACAATACCCCTGCCTGACATATGGGCCGCGCCTTAGCGGCCCATTTATGTGACACAGGCTTACAGAAAGAACTTATGGAGGAATCAGAATGGCAGCATTAGAGCTACGCGCAACCCCTCGGGAAATTATTGGGGGGACACAAGTTAAAGCATTACGACGTGAAGATATTGTTCCTGGAGTGATCTATGGTCACGGCATCGACCCTATCGCCGTGCAGTTCGACAGCCGCGAGATCGAAAGAGCTGTCAGCCAGGCCGGTACCAGTTCCACGGTGCAGGTCTATGTCGAAGGCATTCCCGATCCCTACCTCGCCATCTTCCGCGACGTCCAATATCACATCATAAAACGCAATGTAATTCACCTCGATCTGCAGGCCCTGAACCTCAAAGAGACCGTGCGCGTGCCCGTGTCGGTGGTTCTGACCGGCGAATCTCCGGCCGTGAAGGATTTTGGCGGCATCCTGCTCCAAGTTCTCAACGAATTGGAAATCGAGGCTCTGCCCACAGCGTTGGTTCCCTCCATCGAAGTCGACATCAGTGTCTTGGCCGAAATTGGGCAATCGATCACAGTCGGTGACATTGTTCCGCCGCCCGGTGTCAAAATTCTCAATGCCCCGCACGAGTTCGTAGCTCAGATCATCTACGCGGAAGAAGAGAAAGAGGAAGAGGCCCCGGTAGCAGAACAGGCCGAGGTCGAAGTGATTCGCCGCCGCCCGGAAGCCGAAGAGGAATAGGCGTTCTACCGTTCAATTTGCAGGCGAGGGAACTATCCCTCGCCTGTTTTTGTACTACGAAAAACGGGCTGGAGATAATCTCCAGCCCGTTGTGTAAGCAGTAAGCAGCTTTTACTCTTCGTGTTCGAGCTTGGCTTGCTCAACGATCTGTGGGATCAGATGTCCAGGCACCACATCGTAGTGCGAAAGCTCCATCGCGTAGATGCCGCGGCCCTGCGTAATGGCCCGCAGATTGGTCGCGTATTGCAGCATCTCCGCCAGGGGTGCCAGGGCCGTAATCACGGCCTTCTTCCCCGACTGTTCCATGCCCTGCACACGCGCACGCCGGGTGTTGAGGTCCGACATCACCGCACCCGCGAACTCGTCCGGCACCGTGATGACGAAGTTGTACATCGGCTCCAAGAGCACTGGCTTCGCACCCTGGAACGCCTGTTTGAATCCCTCGCGTCCGGCAATCTGGAAAGCGATGTCTTTGGAGTCCACCGGATGTTCCTTGCCATCGGTCACGGCAACGAACACGTCCACGATCGGGTAACCGGCGATCACGCCCTGGGTCATCACGGACTTGATGCCTTTCTCGATTGAGGGCTTGAAGGAACTGGAGATACGCCCACCGAAGACTTCCCATTCGTATTGGAAACCGGAGTCCCGTTCCCGTGGTTCCACGCGCATGTGGACTTCGGCGAATTGCCCGGCACCACCACTCTGTTTCTTGTGACGATACTGCGCGGTGTTGGTCGCGGTGACGGTTTCCTTATACGGAACTTTAGGAGTGCCGATCGCCAAGCCCACACTAAAGCGCGACTGGATGCGGCGCACCGCCGTATCGACGTGTGCGTCCCCCATCCCCGAGAGGATGGTCTCGCGTGTGGTGGGGTCTTGTCGCCACTGCAACGTGGGATCTTCTTCGGAAATGCGGGTCAACGTCGGTCCCATCTTCGCAGTGTCGCCCTTGGTCTTGGGGGAAATTGCCACGCTGAACAACGGATTTGGGAACAACGGCCCGCGCATTCGCAACGTGCGCTCTTTGGCACACAGCGTATCGCCGGTCAACGCCTCGCTCATCTTGGCCGCACCACCCAGGTCGCCGGCGTGCAGCCGCTCCATGGGAATCTGCTCCTTACCACGCATCACGTAAGTCTGCCCAAGGCGCTCCTCTGCACCCGCGCGACTGTTGTAGACCGTGTCACCGGAGCTCGCAATGCCGCCGTAAACGCGGAAATAGGTAAGCTTGCCCACGTAGGGGTCAGCTGTCGTCTTGAACACCAACAGCGCTAAAGGCGACGTGTCACTCACCGCGAAGGTCTCCTCGCCCTTTGGCCCTTCCGCCGTGAATGGGCGATCGGCAGGCGAAGGCACAATCTGCACCAGCATATCGACGACCACGTCCAAGCCAATCAACTCGCTACCGGTCGAGGTCACCAGCACCGGCACGTAAGCGCCCTCAGCGACAACTTTGCGCAGACCGGTGGAAATCTCCTCGGCTGTCAGAGGCTCATCCGCAAAATACTTCTCCATCAACGCCTCATCGGCCTCGACTGAGGCTTCAACGATGCGCGTATACAGTTCCTCGACAAGATCGACCAGATCATCGGGAACGGGGGCCGGTTTGCACTCCGCGCCGAGGTAGGCTTTCTTCTCCAACACGTTGACGACGCCCTGGAAACCGGCTTGCGCGCCGATTGGCAGCATCACGGGCAGAAATTGCGCGTCAAAACTCTCGGGAAGCGAGGCCAGGACCTTGTCAAAATTGGCGTTTTCCCGATCCATTTTGTTGATGATCACCACCTTCGGCAGTTGTTCCTCTTCGGCATACGCCCAGGTCAACTCGGTGCCCACTTCAACACCGGCGGCAGCATCAACGAAGGCCACAGCCGCATCGGCCACACGCAGCGAACTACGCACCTCACCCACGAAATCTGTGTAACCCGGCGTGTCCAGAATATTCAGCTTATAGCCCTTCCACTCGACCGGCGCGAGACCGAGGTTCAACGAAATGCCCCGGCGGATTTCCTCGTCATCGAAATCAGTGACGGTGGTACCGTCTTCAACCTTGCCACGGCGGTTCGTGGCTTTGCTCGCATACAACACCGCCTCCGCCCACGTTGTTTTTCCAGAACCACTGTGGCCGATCAAGGCTATATTGCGAATCATTTGCGTTGTATATTCTTTCATCGTCTGCAATTCCTCCCCGAACACTGTAGGTATTAGACAAACAAAGACGGCCTGGAGGCCGTCGTAGTGACGCTGATGCTGACGGCGTTTATTGTAAACGATTTTGATACAAAGTCAAAGTACGGTAGACGGTAAACAGTATACGGCAAACTGGCGATGCGCCAGCGGACTGGCGATGCGCCAGCGGACTGGCGACGCGCCAGTTTGCTGGCGCGTCATCTATCAGCACAGACTTAGGATGTATGGCACTTTGCGCTGGACGCCTCCGCGATATACTGTAACGTATGATTAAATTGCTCATCATCGATAACCATAGCCTTGTCCGCGAGGCGCTCGAGAAACGCCTGCAAACGGCCGTTGGTCTGGAGATCGTCGGCAGCCTGGGACGTTACGCCGAGGCCGTCCAGCAAGCGCGGGTGTTAGCGCCCGACGTGATTCTGCTTGAGACAAAAACACCGGAAGGGCTGGAAACATTGATGACCTTGCGCCAACGGCTCCCCAACACCGCTGTGATCGTCCTAACCTCCTATCCCGACAGTCGTGAAGAGGATCAGGTCCGGCAGATCGGCGCGGCACGCTATCTGCTGAAGACATTGGACACGCGCTCACTGGTGCGCGAAATTCGCACCGTGGCCCGGCCCAGCGAAGTTGTCGCCGCGTAACCTCTACAGTAGCGTTCTTCTGACCATGCCACCGTCGGCGAACAAAACTACGGCAAAAATGCGCCGAAGACCTGGTTCCCGAGCAATCGCCCCTGCGGACTGAGCCGCAAGCGCTGCCCATCCCACAACACCAATCCGGTCTCTACCAGACGCGCTATTGTCTCGCCGTAACTATCATCTAGCCCCACCCCGAACCGCGTGCGAAAATCCACATCGGCCACACCTTCAGCCAGACGCAAACCCATCATCAACATCTCCCCGCACGCCAACGCAGGAGAGATGACTTCCACATCCACATCCAACCACTGTCCGGCCTGGCTTGCCTTTATGTAATCGACAGGATGACGCACGTTGCTCCATCGCCGCCCATCCAACCAGGAATAAGCGCCTGCGCCCAAACCCAGCCACGGCTGCGTGCGCCAGTAGACGAGATTGTGACGGCTCACCCACGGCCCGATACCTTCAGCGCAGCCACCGGGCGGCCTGTCCCATATCGCTGCGGCAGGACGCAGACCGCGCGCCCAGTTCGAAATCTCGTATTGCCAAAAGCCCGCAGCACACAGTACTTCCGACGCAACCTCATACATATCGGCAGCCAGATCCGAGTCCGGCGACGGAAGCTTACCCTCTGCAATGGCGCGATACAATGGGGTATCCGGCTCCACCGTGAGCGCATACAGCGAGAGGTGCTCCGGCGCAAGCTCCAATATGCGTTCAAGTGTTGTCTGCCAATGCGCCAGCGTTTGCTCCGGCAGGCCATACATCAGGTCGAGACTGAGGTTATCGAAACCCGACTGCCGCGCTACCGCGACCGCACGCGCGGCCTGATCCCACGTGTGGACGCGACCGAGCAACCGCAGTTCTTCATCACGCGCCGACTGCACACCCAGGCTCAAGCGATTGACGCCAGTTTCTCGCAGCGCCGTCAGAGACGCAGCGTCAACCGTGCCGGGATTGGCCTCCAGAGTGATTTCGGCATCGAGGGACAGCGCGAGGTGCTGCCGGGCATCAGCAATGAGCGCCCCCACCATATCCAACGGCAGAAGCGAGGGTGTGCCCCCACCAAAGTAGAGTGTCGTCGTAACAATCTGAGGATAAAGCGCCGCCCGCGTGCGTAGTTCGCGGCGCAGCGCTTCGACGTAATCCACCCGTAGCGCCAGCAGACCGCTGTAGGTGTTGAAGTCGCAATAGGCACAACGTTGCAGGCAAAATGGGATGTGGATGTAAAGCGCAGTTTGCACGGCCTTACGTCACAACACCCTGCGTGAGGCTCAAGAAAAGGCTTTCGAGCGTATCCTGCTCCTCGGCATAAGCCAGCACAGGAAATCCCGCGGTCACAAGCTCGGCCAGCAGTTGCACCACACCGCTTTCATCACCTTGCAACGTGACCCATAGCGCGGGCGGGCCACCATTGCGATTCCCTGGCGGGACCGCCTCGACGCCGAGGACCTGTGGATGCCCGGCGAGCCATGCCTGTGCGTCGTCCGCCGGGCCGCGAAAGGCCACACGCAGGCGGCGATGGGGACGCAACCTTGAGCGGATTTCGCCCACGGTACCGGAGGCTACCAGATGCCCCTGCTCGACGATGCCCGCGTGTGTGGCAACGTCGTCCAGCTCGCGCAGCACGTGGGAGGAGAGAAAAATCGTCTTACCCATCTCCTGAAGCGCGCGGAAGATTTCGCGCAATTCGACGCGCGCCCGTGGGTCGAGGCCGGCTGCCGGTTCATCGGCGACGATAAGCGCCGGATCGTGAACCAGCGCGCGGGCCACACCGAGACGCTGCCGCATCCCCCGCGAGAGTGTCTGCACGGCGTCGTCGCGGCGGTGCGCCAGGCCGACCAGTTCCAGCAAGTCTGCTACCATTGGCTCGCGCTTTTCGAGCACTACGCCGTAGCATCCGGCGAAGAATTCCAGGTATTCACACACCAGCATCTCCCCATACAGGCCAAACTCGTCAGGGATGAAGCCGATCAAACGGCGCACGTCCTGCCGCTCGGTATCCGTCCGGTAGCCACCGACACGCACGACGCCACTGTTAGGCCGCAGCAACGTCGCAACGATGCGGATGGTTGTTGTCTTGCCCGCGCCGTTCGGCCCAACAAAGGCGTAGATGGCCCCCTCCTCCACCGCGAAGGTGAGGTGGTCGACCGCGGGCTGCTTGCCCTTGCGGTAGGTCTTGCACAGGTCTTGCACTTCCAGGATCGCTGTCATTCTGCCCCCACACATTCCACTAGCACACTGCCAACCCATTCGAATTACAAACGCCAGTATAACTAGAAATGAGAGGAACGCCAACACACAAGGCCCTGGAGAAAGACTTCCCCAGGGCCTACGCTCAATATGTGGCCGGATGTGGAGGTCGCCCAACAGTGTTTTAGGATTAGGTGATGACGAACGAGTCGTTCACACCTCTGCGTCAAGTTTTCGAGCGCCCCACACGCAGCTACATTTAGAACTTATGTTCTAATTTTAGCAGCGATTGGGGTTTTGTCAATCCTCAAATTGGTATATCTCTCGCTCACTTCCCACAGCCGACTGGCAATAGCCATATCATAAGAAACCGGTGACGACGGAACAGCCTTGCACTTCACGAAATATTTGCCTGTCACACCCTCAACCTCCGGCGAAGTCGCCAGGTAGATGCCGGTTTGCGCGCCCTGCTCCGGGCCGACGAAAAAGGGACGGAACAGGCGCACGATCAGGCTCATGATCCCGCCGCCTTTCATCGCAAAGTTCGTCGCCACGATACCGGGATGAAGCGCATTCACCGTCACACCGGTGCTCTCCAGCCGACGCGCCAGTTCATAGGTGAACAACACAATGGCGAGTTTGGAGTGTCCGTAAGCCGACAATCCCTTGTAATTCGTCCGGCTTTCCAGGTCGTCGAAGTTGATCCGCGCTCTGGCGTGTGAGCGGGAGGACGTGTTGACAATACGAGCCGGGGCGCTGGCTTTAAGCATATCAAGCAACAGGTTTGTCAGCAGGAAGTAGCCCAGATAGTTGAGAGCGAACGTCATCTCGATCCCGTCGATACTCTCCTGCCGCTCGCCAAACATAGCGCCAGCATTATTGACCAGCACATCCAAACGCCGATACCGGCTCGTGAACTGCTGCACCAGTTGATGAATCTCTCTCTGTGAAGAGAGGTCTACTCTCATAAACTCGAGTGCGGTATTGCCCGTCTGTCGCTCTATCTGGTCGATGACGATGACGCCCTTTGTTGCGCTGCGATCCACCAGGACCACCGTTGCACCGCGCTGCGCCAACGTTTGCGCCGTCACCGCGCCAATACCGGAAGCAGCACCGGTGACCATACAGACTTTGCCAAGCATAGGTTTGTCAGAAGATGTCAATCTATTGGTCTTCAAGGGAACGCACCTCAACGCGGATCTGGGTAAACCCTAACGAACGCAGGAAATTTTCCAGATAAATGACGCCGGTTTCCTCAGCCCTGTCGAGAATGTTCCGCTCCAGCGCCCAACTCACCAACTGCGCCTCGGCCAGGCGGCGCGCCGCCGTTTCCAATTCTGGATCGGGACGGCGCAACAATCCTGTTTCACGCTCGTAGACGAACGTCTTTTCGTTGTCGATGCGGCTGTAGAGGATTTCCGGTGGCGGCAAGAAAATCAGCACCGTCGTTCCCAGCACTACGATGTCATCCTCGGTCACTTTGGTCAGGTCAAAGCCCGCCACCACTTCGCCCTCGGCGATCAACATCAGCCGATCGCGCGAAAGCCGTTCCAAAAGACCCGCCGGTTCGTCCTCAATCCGCACAATGTCGCGCATGGTGTACTGGACGCTCTCCAACCGCCCAAAAGCGTTGATACCGGTGATGACGGCGATCGGCGTGGGGGTCGGTGTGGACGTAGGCAGCGGCGTGGCGGTTGGCGATGGCGTGATCGTCGGCGTGGGAGTGGCGGTCGGTGTAGGCGTCTGCGTGGGACGCGCCGTCGGCAAGACAGGCGTTCGCGTGGGGGGAAGCGGAGGCGGTGTGGGTGTCTCCGCAGCACCACGTTGCAACAATGTGACCGCGCCAACCACCCCCAGCGTCAAACTCACAACTACAATCACCAGCACCGCAAGCTGCCAAATAGGCCAACCGCGAATTTCACGACGCAATAGTTCCATGATCACTCCCAGAAAAGCCACGAATCTTCACAAATGGACCTCAATTCAATGAAATTCGTGAAGACCCACGGTGAAAATATCTTCGACATCAGGATTTGGCACCCAGGGCCACGCGGAAGCCGACGAACCAGACGCCGTGATCGGGCAGGAGACGATTTCGGCTGGCGCAGCGCGCAGCATCGCGCCCATAGTTGTACGAGCCACCGCGCAGCACCCGGTACATCGCCTTGTCTGCCTCCACATTTTCACGACCATCGGCTGGATTGTAGGGATACTTGAACAGCGATTCGAGAATGTCGACACCCCACAAAGTGCGTGTCCACTCCCAGACATTGCCCACCATATCCAATACGCCATAAGGACTTGCGCCCAGCGGATAAGCGTCAACCGGCGTGGTCGCCACACCGCGCGACTCCTTCGTGTTACAGCGCTTCGCATCCCAGAAATTGCCCCACGGATAAAGACGGCCATCCGTTCCGCGCACGGCTTTCTCCCACTCGGTCTCGGAAGGAAGGAGAAAACGCCAGGCTGTACTGTCAATCTCAATAGTCTCCCACTGCCCCACATGCCATACTTTTGCCATACACTTTTCGCTACCCAATCGCTCCGTCAGCCACTCGCAATAAATCATCGCATCATACCAGGAGACGTTGATCACCGGATGATCGGCCCAATCCTCCGGGAAACCGTCGCTCGGCCAGTGTTCCGGACAGGGATACGCACGCGCCTGTACAAAGGCCAGGTACTGGCGGTTCGTCACGGGTGTGCGCGCCAGATAGTAGGCGGGCAGTGCCAACGTGTGCTGCGGCAATTCTTCGTCCTGGACGAACTCACTTTGGTGTGGATCGCTGCCCATCACGAACTCGCCGGCCGGGATATATGCCAGTTCCCCATCGAGCGCCGGAACGGTCGATACCTCCATCTCACGCGACATATCGGAAGCAGTCAATGTGGCAGGTGTGAAAACCTGATCACGTTCCGGTCGCCCGGTCGCCCCCGCAGCAGGGTGGGAGATGACGACCGGAGTAAGGGGCTGGCGTTGCCCTGATCCGGTCTGCACATCGAACAAAACGCCATCCGCGGCGCGCATGTACAACACGGGGATCCCCCACTCCACCGAGTGCGGTGCGACATAGCTGATTGCCTGGCGTGCTTCCGTCGTCGCCGTATCAACAGGCAAGCCGTCGGCCAGCGCCTCGTAGAACGTGCGCGAAAACTCGATAGCGGCGCGATCGGTGATGGGGTATTGCATTGCCAGCACCGCCGGGAGACCGCGCCGGATCAAAATCGCTGCCGTCGCCGAGAAAATGTCCTGCGCGCTACCGCGCGCTCCCTCACAAGCGTTGAGCAACGCCAGCCGCAGATCGCGGTGATCGGCCAGCAGCCGTCCCAACTGCGTCGCGCTCAAATGGTATGCCTCGCCCGCCTCGTCGGCCAGCGCCACAAAGCCCTCATCCGTCGTCCGGCTAAAGCCGCCGTGGCCGACAAAGTGGAAGACGTGCCAGGGGCCATGGCGCAGCTCCCGCTGCAAATCGCGCCAGGTCTGCCCTTCCAGCCACGTCAATGTGACCAAACCCGCGGCGCGCAATCCCTCCAGCGCCATCTCCACACGCTGCCTCTCCTGCGCGATATCGAGCGGCGGTAATCCTTCCGGGCTGACGGCCATGCCCAGAATGCGCAAAGGTAGTTCGGCGCGCAGGGGCTGCACCGGCTGGGGCAGTTCGAGGTAGCGCACCAACGGCGTGTTGCGCGAGAGACACACATATTCCGCGTGGCGCGGGTCATAGATGAACTCCCACGGCAGCGCTGCCAGTTTCGGCGATTGCACCCGCAGCTTGATGCGCAGGCCCTTACCCTGTGCCGCCGCCTCACGCAAGCTCACATCATAACGGCTGCGCACCTCGCCATAGAGCAAAACGTCGAACAACGCCTGCCCAAAAGCCTGCACGGCATGTTCCTCCGGCGTCAACACCTGCCGCAGGATGCCGCCCGCGCGCAACAGCGCGATCTGAAGCGCCTGCAAGCGGTTTTCCAGTTCCAATTCGCCAAAGGGGAATTCGACGCGCTCACGGGCCTCACCCGCCGGAGAACGCAGCACGGCGACCGGGTAATTCATTCCGTCACTCACCCCGATTTCGAGTTCAAAGTCCAGGTAGTCCAAGTCGGTACCCCCTCGCTCGATTGTTCACACGGATTATACATTGTTGTGACAATAAACCAAAGTGTCCTCCGATCCAAGGTCCCACCATTCTCCCGGCACACAATTGACTTCACCTATAACCAGACTATAACAACAAATGTAGTGGCGACTTCGATCGCCCCGATCACAGTCTGGAGGCAAATATGCATACAACTTCCATATCACGTATGGTTCGGATCGATGACCACGGCGACAGCGTGTGGGCTTTACTTGAGAACGACCAAATCTACCGGCTCGAAGGTCATCCTTACGGCGGAAACACTCGCGGGACGCACGTCGGGACCCTGAAGACAGTTGCACTGCTGCCACCGGTTTGCCCGACGAAAATCATCTGTGTGGGGCGCAACTACGTAGCACACGCTGCCGAGCACGGCGTCGAAGTACCCGCCGAGCCGCTGCTGTTTCTCAAGCCGCCGAGCAGCGTCATCGGGCCAGAAGACGCCATCGTCGTTCCGGCACTCTCGCAGCGGGTAGAGCACGAGGCCGAGCTAACCGTAGTGATCGGCAAGCGTTGCCGCAACGTCACCGCAGAAACGGCATGGGATTACGTGCTCGGCGTCACGTGCAGTAACGACGTCACCGCCCGCGATTTGCAGCGCAAGGACGGGCAATGGACGCGCGGCAAGGGCTTCGACACATTCTGCCCTGTGGGGCCGTGGATTGTGACCGGCCTGCGCGAGGCGGATATTGCAGATCTCAGCGTCGTCTGCCGCGTCAACGACAAAGTACGCCAAGAGGGACGCACGAGCCAGATGGTATTCTCAGCCAGCACGCTCATCGCCTACGCCGCCAGCGTGATGACGCTCGAGCCCGGGGACATTCTCCTTACCGGCACACCGGCTGGCGTGGGCCTATTGACGCCCGGCGATGTCGTCGAGGTGGATATCGAGAACATCGGCGTGCTGCGCAACGCTGTCCGCTAAACGACTCAGCCCTACTTATATAGCGAAACAAAACTCAGGGTTGCTCGAACCTTCGAGGAACTTTTCTCCGACGCAGGGCGCGGCGGGAGGTCCGATGTCGGCGGGGGCGGCGGCGGTTGCATCGTCGGGCGTGGGGGAACGTTCGTCGGCACGGGCGTATTTGTAGGTGTGGGTGTCAGCGTGAACGTCGGCGTCGGCGGGGATGTGGGCGATGGCGTCAGCGTGCTGGTGGGTGTGATGGTCGGTGTCCGCGTCGCTGTGGGGGTACGCGTTGGTGTTTGCGTAAGCGTCGGGGTCTGCGTGGGCGTCGGCGTTTCCGTGGGTGTCTGAGTCACGGTTGGCGTCGCTGTGGAAGTACCGGTTGGTGGGGGTGTTTCCGTCGCCGTAGGTGTCGGAGTAATCGATGGTGTTGGTGTAAGCGTTGGGGTCGGCGTTGGCGACACAGGCGTTGGCGTCAACGTCGGCGGCAGCGGTGTAGGCGTGGGGGTAAAGAAGCTCACCGGAGGCACAGGGACAGAAGTCGCCTCTGCTGTGGCAACCAGTTCCGGCGGCAGCGTCGGAACAACAAGTGCCTCTTCACGCAGCGGAGCAATGCCAGTACCGGAAACGACAATCGGCGTATAATAGGCAGCAGGGTCGATATTCGATCCCATCCCCCCGGCAACTTCCCAAAAACCGCGCGAACGCACAGCAAAAAGCGCAGTGATCCATAGACATACAAAGCTCAATCCCAAAATGATGAGAAAGATAATGATGTCAAGTGACCACCGCTGCTTTTCATCCTGGCGTTGATACCGCTTGGAAAGTGCCATATCAGTCCCTACGTTATTGGTCAAGCAAGCGTCTGTTGAGCCTCGTGGTCTTGCGCTGCTGGAAGCGTCACTGTGAAAGTGCTTCCAACCCCTACCTCACTGGTAACCTGAATGGACCCACCGTGCGCTTCGACAATCGTTTTGGTCACATAGAGTCCCAGCCCCAGACCGCGCACGTTGTCATCGTGGCTTTGCATCACACGATAAAAGCGGGTGAAAAGGCGCTTCTGCGCCTCCGGAGCGATGCCAACACCGGTATCGATGACCTGGAAAACCACATCGTTCTGCTCGGAGAATAAACGCAACGTCACCGTACCACCGGCATCGGTGTATTGATGGGCATTGCGCACCAGGTTGATCAGCGCCCAGCGCAAGCGAGCGAAATCGGCACTGACCTTGGGCAACCCGTCTGCCACCTCCAGCTCAAAGGTAAGCGGCTTCTCTTCCATTTCCGCCTGCCACTCCTGGTAGATTTCACTGGCCAACGCTGGAAGCTCTAGCAATTCCGCCCGTAAGCCAATTCGCCCACCGGACTCGACTTCAGAGAAGTCCAGCAGAGCGTTGATCATGGCGACCAGATTGTCCGTCTGACGGCTGATCCGGTCCAGGAAATTGTGCTGCGTCTGGTTGAGGGCCGTGCCCGCCGTTGCGCCGAGGAGCGCCGTGTAACCTTTGATGGCAGTCAATGGGGTACGCAGTTCGTGGGACACATGCGCGACAAAGGCATCCTTGAGCTGTTCCGCCTCCATCTCCGAAGTGACATCACGCAAGACAACGACCGTTCCCAGGTTCTCACCCTGACCGCCCCCCACCGTCGCTGAGTGCGCTGTGTAAATTCGGTTGGCGACCTGGAAACGCCGGCTCTCCAACAGCCAGGGATTGACCCACGCATCAAGCGAGCGATCCTGTTCCAGCACGGACAATTCCCGCATAGGACCGGAGAGGAAATGCGCCGCCATATCTTCGATCATCATGGTGGCTGCCTGGTTCAAGGGGATGATGTTGCCCTGCGCATCTTCGATCAGCACACCGTCGCCAATGCTGGACAGAATCGAACGCATCTGGCTGGCGGTCTCCCGCTGCACCTGCAGCGATGACTGCAAAGCGAGCGTACGCTCGTCGAGGCGCTCCGTCATCTGGTCGAAGGCCGTCGCCAGGGTTCCGATTTCATCGTTGCGCTGGATACCGGTGCGCCGTTTCAAATCACCCTCGGCGACAGATTGCGAGGTTTCTATCAAGGTGGCCAGGGGGCGAGTAATGCGCTGCGCCACAAGGTAGCCCAACAGGATAACCGCTCCGGTGGCTATGGTGAACACCAAAACATACGTACCACGGTTGAGGACGTTCGAGGTCAAAAGCACGTCCGAGGACAAAAGCACATCAAGAACGGCCAAGCGGTCGTTACCTACCACCAGCGGGCCACGGAAAAGACGGTAGTCCCCTCCCGAGATTTCCACCGTCTCGATGCGATTTTTCGTTTCGGACCGCAGAACGTCCTCGTAAACATCCTGCGGGATCGCCAAATTGGCCAACAGTTGCCCCCGAGCTTCAATTGGTATAGCGCGGGTGAACGTAGAGGCAATGGCCTGCCCGTTATTCAGGTAGACGATGACTTCTGCCATTGAGGTCGCATTGAGGTTGAGAAGCAGTGTGTCCAGCGCTGTGCCTACCATCACCACGCCGAAAAACTCTTCTTCCAGGGCAATCGGCGCAGCGGTGAAATAATAGTAACGGTTGTCCACAGGATGCAGGCCAATTGCACGAACCGGGGAAGCATCGGCGGACCTCTCCTCCAATAACCGCTCTATCAACCACACATCGGCAGTCCTGAAGTCAAAATCGACCAGATCGAGCTGCCCACCACGCTCAAGCGCACTAAACGCCGTGTCGCCTTCGGCATCAACAAGAATGACTACATCGGTGCCCCTGGTGGTCGCCGCCGGCATTACGAGATCTGCCACGGCCTCTTTATCGCGCGCCCGCATGGCTTCGATTACCCCACCCGTCAACGCAAAGGTGCGGGCTGCCTCGAGATGATCGATTTCTTGACGCGAAATGCCGGTTAGAACCGCGCGTCCAGATTCCACGAGATGGCGGTTAAAACGTTCATCGTTAGAATTGGAGAGCAAGTTGGTAATGACATAGAGTCCAATCACAGCGACCGCAAAGGTCAGAATGAGATAAGGCACGATAATCTTACCGCGAATGTTTGAAACAAGACGCAGTAAAGTTTTTAGGAAGCGCTTCCCAACGCCCAATGTCGATTGATCCTGCATACGAAGTCTTCTCCAACGTCTATAAACCACAATATGCACTACACGCTTACAGTAAACTTCATCTCTAGTATAATCTAGCTTTAGTAAGAGTCAAAACAGGGTCACTTACCACCAACATAGATTCAATACGAATGTGCAAAGGCCTATACACAACGACACCGACCCGTTACATCCAGGTCGGTGTCGTGGATGAAAAAAACAGCCCGTCAAAACAGCCGAAACCAATCCGTACCGGTCATGACAGAACAAGCCAGAATCAGAAACAAAATCAGCAAAATTACACCGCACCCTATACCCGTGCAAGAAAATCCCCGCCCAAAACCAAACCGATCCTGCAACCAATCGAAAATAGCGTTCAGAAACGCCATTTTTAGCAACCCAGACAAACATCCCGGACGCCGGTCCATAAGTCACCTCCTCGTGTTAATGTCATCCCTTTATACGCAACGACAGCACACAGGTTGCAGGAGCATTCCTATCGCAACGGATCAGATCTCTGGCTCGTCGTCAAACGGGTAATATTCGGTTCCTTGCGCTGCCGCCCGGATGGCGGGATCATCCGAGTAATGCCCACGCCGCTCTGCCGGTAGCAATTCGGCGATATGCTGCATAATCTCATGGCCGATCCTCTCCAAGTATTCGCGGCGCTCACGTCCCCGTCCGGGAACCGCAAAGGGACCAAACGGTTTGCCGATGTGCGCCGTCACCCGCGCGCGCCGGCCCTTGCCCAGCCGGGGCAAAACGTCAATAAAACCATCCAATCCCACCGGCAGAATCCGCGCGCCCGCCCGCGCAGCAATCAGCGCCACGCCTGGCCGCGCCGGCCGCAGCACTGCCGCTGCGCTCGTTCCTTCAGGGAAGACGCCAAGGATGCCGCGCTGCCGCAGCACCGCGTCCGACGCACGTAAGGCCAGCGTCGAGCCGGTGCCGCGAAAAACAGGGTAATACCCCCACAGCTCCCGCACCCAACTGATTAACGGAGGCGCATTGGGAGTACGAAAACCGCCGAGGAACTCCATCGGCCAGGGCGCAATGCGTACCAGCGCCACGGGATCGACAAAGCTGAAATGGTTGGCGACGACCAGCAGCGGCCCTTCCTTCGGGAAATTTTCTTCCCCGACGATGCGAAAGTCGGTGATCAAGTCAAAGAGCACTTGTGTAATGCGCTGTACCAAACCACGCATCAAACGCCGCCGTGGATATTTGAATTCTTCGGTCATCGTCGAACCCCTCACACAATAAGATTGGCAGCCAATCACCCCTGGCGATGGTATATGCACCATCGCCAGGGGTAAAGGATTGTACTATTGTGGCGGCAACGTCGCGCTTGCGGTACGCGTCGCCAAAGACCGCGCAGGAAGACGAACACGTTGTCTGCGCCATAAACGCGCCAAACTAAATCGCCATTGCAGTTTCCACCAGGCCCAAACTGCCGCCCGGCGTTCCGCTCTCTCGATAACGTGCGGCGAATACCACGCGCGCACGTATAGGTCAATCAATACTGGGACTTCATCCTCAGCAGGCGGCAACAAATCCCCATCACGCCGGTCAGCAGCGATATCCAAGAAGCGCGCGACGAGCGCATGACCGAACTCGTAAGGCGTGTCGCCGGTATGGGTAGCGACCTGCAACTGCCGTCCGGCCCGCCGCAGACGATTGTAGAGCGTGGTCGCCACATCCACAGGCGAACGTCGAAGCAACAACAACAGGCTATCGATTCCGGTCACCGCCAGAACGAACAGCGCGACCGCCGCTATCCCGATGAGAATCCGCAGCAACAACAATGCGCTCGCGGGCGGCTTGAACCCTTCAGACGACGTGGGAGGCGGCACCAATGGTCCGAAGTCCGGACGCAGGTAGTCCGGGATTTCCTCAACCTCACGCGGACGGGTAATGGATGCAATGCCGGCAGTCGGCTCGAATTCGATCCAGCCGTATCCGGGGAAGTAGATTTCAACCCAGGCGTGCGCGTCAGCTTCGGTGACAACATAACGCCCGTTGCCCAGGTCGTAGCGTCCGTTGGCGTAGCCAACGACCATGCGCGTCGGCAACCCTGCCGCCCGCGACAGCACCACCATGGCAGTCGCGTAATAATCGCAGTACCCTTTCTGTAGCTCAAAGAGGAAATAATCCGCGATGTCCGGTTTCCCAACCGGCGGCGGGACATCCAATGTATAGGGGAACTCTCGCAAATAACTCTCGATTGCCACCGCACGGTCGTAAGGTGTCGGCTGCGTCGCAGTGAGATCGCGAGCCAAGGCGCGGACGCGCTCTGGTGTAGAATCCGGCAACTGTAGATAACGTTCCAACAGCCAATCCGGGTAATCGGTTCCCGCTGCCTGCAAACCCTCCACCGTGTACACCGGCAGCAGCGAATCGGCGCGATAGAGACGCTCCCCGGTCGTCACCGCAAAAACCTCGTTGGGTGGACGCCAGGCGACTTCATAGTTCTGGTCCGCCGAGACAAACTGCCCATCTACGTAGACCACACCACCCAGTTCGCCGATGATCCGCACCTGCTGGCGCAGCAGGCGCGTATTAGGAACCTCAGGCTCGACAAACAACGCTCCGGCCTCATACTGAATGATTTCCATATCACTCGTGGACCATCCCTGCCCAAAATACTGGTCATACGTCAGGCTGCGCCAATAATGACGTGGAACATCGATCTCCATCATATGGTAATCGAACGACGGATCATCCCGTATGGGCTCAATTTCACCGGTGGTGACGAGAAAGGCGACCATCCGCGAGAGTTCAGGCCCAGAGCCGATCAAGTGACGGCGCGGCAAATCTGTGCTACGCAGCAGTTGAGCCGGGCGCGCTGGTGCCGGCGGAGGCGGCTCCTGTTCAACACCCAAGGACTTGGCGATTTCCTGTGCTTGCTCCCGTTCTTCTACTTTGGGCGCGGTCATCTCATTGATCCAGTCCGCGAGCTTGCGATAGGAAAACGACGGCAGAATGGCCGATGCCAACATCAGCGCCACCGAGATGCCCGTCGCCACTACGGCGACTTCACGCCACAAATCCCGCGAGAAGTCGATGTCAGCAATCGTCCAGTGTGACTCACGTACATGGTGGCGGCTCAAGGCAATTAGAACCAACAACACGCCTAGGAAAGGCAACAGCACAGCAGATGAAATGTAGGTGTATGCCAGCAAAAACGAAAGCAGAAACCCGGCAGGCAAAATCCCGATAACAGGTTGATTCTTGCGGTTGACCCACCAACCGGCCCACAATGCGCAGAGCCACATTCCAAATCCCCACACCAACACTGAGCCGACGGGATCATAGGTAGGGTTGCCGGCAAAAATCGCTGCCAGCCAGGCGTAAGCACGCGACAACATCGTGCTCACGCCGTCCCACACAACCCCGAATGCGTCGGAGACAGAGGACCACGCCACGATACGGACCGGGGTCATGCCAAACTCGCCGGTTTCGAACGAATATGAAGTGAGGTAAAGCACGCGCTCCCAAAGCCAGGCAAACATCTGGCCAACGAGAACGAATACGGAGCGCACAATGCCGAAAAGCTCGTCACCCAACCGCCCCACGCGTATCAAGGTAAATACCACACCGATCACCAGGCCATACAGCGTCGCCAGCCAGCCAGAGATACGCGGTGTGCCCAGAAGCCATCCCGTCGTCATCGCTACGGTGATGACCAACAAGACAAAGGCCAACTCCAAACCGGCCACCAACTCGACCATGCCGCCCGCAAAGATGCTCAATGCGGTTAACAGCAGCAGCCAGAGGATCAACTTTCGGGAGTCAATCCAAGCCATAATACGAGCCCTGGGAGTAGAATGATTAACTGTTGTCGCTCGCGTATACATTACGTCAGTGACCTCCAGGGCACGTCCGATAGACGATACGTGGGCACGGCGCGTCCCGTCCCCAATACCCGCCATCCCCAACGTCCCTGCTGGCCAGGGCGCATCTCCGGTCGATCCAGAATGTCTCGGGTGATGCGATAATTGGCGACGTTCAACCCCATCAACGCGGCCTCGACAGGGGCGGTACTGCCCGTCCCGCCAAAGGAAACAGGGTCCAGCAACAAAATCGTGGGGACGGCGCCACGGCGCATCAACGGCACCAACGACTCTACCCAGTCGGCACTCGTCGAAGGCGTAATGATGATGATGCTGGTGTGCTGGCCCAGGCTGGGCTGCAAGCGGGCGATGACCTCGGTGAGTGGCCGCGCTCCCCGGGAGATCAACGCGAGAGAGCGCAAGATTTCCCAACGACGGCCCTCGCCCTGCTCCGGTGGCAGCCAGATCAAGTCATCGCTATAGGCCGCCAGTCCCACCGAATGGCGCATGCGAATACCCTGGTCGGCCAGAGACGCCGCCAAGATGATGCCATGCTCGTCGGTCGCATCCTCGTCCTTGCCCGACTGCACGTCTTTGTCCATATCCAGCAAAATCCACCAGTCGCCGGAAGGCGTGCCATCGAAGAGACGCACGTACAGCTCATCACGGTGTGCCGTCGTGCGCCAGTGAATCCAGCGGCGACTATCGCCGGAAACGTACTCGCGCACACTGGCGGCGCTCACGGTACGATCGATGGCATTGGTACGCGGCCTCCCATCGCCGGAACGCCCGCCGGGCGCGATCTGAATGTTGGGCAAAGGGACAATCGGCGGCAGCACCAGCAAAGGCATGGCAGCCTGGTACGGCAACGAGACGGAAAATAGGCCAAAGGGATCACCGGTACGCAAGCGCGTCGGCCCCAAAACAAAGAGGCCACGCCGGCTGCAGGTCGCTTCGGTATGCCAACGCAACGAATCCCGCCCTGGCAGGCCGGTTCCGCGACTGGCGTGGTAGTCGGGCAGCGTCGATTGATCGTCCACTTCAACCCAGACGCCGGGCGCCCAGCCCTCGTTACGCAAGGTGAACCGTTCGACCAGGCGGTCCCCCACCTGCGCCCAGCCAAAGCGCATCTCACGCGTGAGATCAAGTCCACGAGACAGCGAGCGCGCCCAAAAATAGCTGAAGATCAATGCACCGCCCAGGCCAATGTACAAAACCCGCCAGCCGCGGTAAGGCGACACCAGGTCCGTAATCAGCGCCGCGATCACCAACACAGGCAAGAGCCAGGAATTAAGCTTGACTTTTTTCGGCGTGCGATTTTTCGCGATTCTTTTTGCGGTCATACAAATCGACTCAATGTCCTGAACCCTGCACCGATTTGCTCTCCGGGACAGGGACAGCTTCAAGAACGGCCGCCACCACATCTTCCGGAGCAACGTTGCGCAGACGGGCGCTCGGGCTCATGATCAGGCGATGCGCCAACACCGCCGGTGCAATCGTCTTGACGTCATCAGGTAACACAAAATCGCGCGCGTAGAGTGCTGCGCGGGCCTGTCCGGCACGGTAAAGCGTCAGACTACCACGCGGGCTGGCGCCCAGGAAAATGTCGCTGTGCTGCCGCGTCTGCTGCACCAGACGCACGATGTACTCTTTGACTGCCGGAGCCACGTAAATCGATTTGATGCTTTCCTGAGCCGCAAGCACCTCCTCGGTTTCGGCCACCGACTGCAAGTCCTCTACGGGATGGTGGTACTGTTGGCGATCCAACACCTCGATCTCGTCCTTCACCGCCGGATATCCCAGGTTAACGCGCATCAAAAAGCGGTCCAACTGCGCCTCCGGCAGGGAGAAAGTGCCTTCGTATTCCACCGGGTTCTGCGTCGCCATAACCATAAACGGCCTGGGCAGAGGATACGTAACGCCATCGACCGTAATCTGGCGCTCTTCCATCGCCTCCAACAATGCCGCCTGCGTCTTGGGCGTCGCCCGGTTGATCTCGTCGATCAACACGATTTGCGCCATTAACGGCCCTGGCTGAAAGACAAACTCGTGCGTCGCCTGGTTGAAGATTGACACGCCGGTAACGTCACTGGGTAACATGTCCGGCGTGAACTGAAGACGTCCAAAGGAGCAGCCGAGCGAGCGTGCCAGACTGCGCGCCAGCATCGTCTTGCCTACACCAGGCACATCCTCAATCAATAGATGCCCCTGGCTCAATAAGCCGATAACCGCCAATTCGACCACCGCGCGCTTGCCGACAATGACGCGCTCAACATTGTCGATCACCCGCCGAGCAAAATCTTGTACACTTGCCATATCGTACCCTCCAGAACGAGATTAAAGTCGCTTACCTGTAAAAGTATAGCATATTTCACTGAATATAAAACTAACTCCCGTCGTATTGAACCATACTAGAGTCTAGCACGATAATAAGTGCAAAACCGAAGTTTGTCATCTATCCAAAGATAGAATACAGGTTGAAATTCAAGATATAGCCAAGTCAAACGCCATTGCGCTTCCCCGATTTCCAGGGTATCATACCGCCATCACAACTATGACGCCAGAGGCACAATGAAACTACATCCTACGGTCTATACGCTGCCCGACGGCCCGGTCGGCATTATACGGCTGCCCGGCATACCGGAACCCGGACCGGGACACACAGCTATGTTCGCTGCCGCGCGCAGCATCGGAGCGGTGCATGCCTTCGTCGCCGGGCCGGGTGCAACAGCGACGGCGCTCTGGGCCGCACGCGGAGGCGCAACCGTGACTTGCTGGACCGAAAATGCCGCCGAAGGGCAGTCGCTGGAAGCTAGCTTCGCCCACAATCGCCTGCCCGCCGCGCAGTGTTTCGTGCAGGTGGATTCCACCGGGATGGAACCCGCAACCTGCGATGTAGCACTTCTCCACCTGCCGCGCGGTAGGGAGATGCAGGAGGAAGCCCTGCGCCTGGCAGCTGCGATGCTGCGCCCCGGCGGGCGATTGGTCTTCTCCGGTGCTACCGACGAAGGCGTGAAGAGCGCGCTGCAACAAGCGCGAGCAATCTTCGGGCAAGCCGGCATCGTCGTCCGCAAGGGCGGCCACCACGCGGGACTGGCACAACGCCCGGATGGCGATTTTATGTTTCCACCTATCCGCCGCAGCGAACGGGAGATTGTCGTCGATGGCATTGCCACGCAGTTGGTGAGTTACGCGGGAGCCTTTGCCCCAGACCGGCTCGACGACGGGGCCGCAGCACTCATCGCCGGGATGCAGATCCCTTCCGGCGCGCGCGTCCTCGATTTGGGGTGCGGTACAGGACTGGTAGGACTGACTGCACTGCGGCGCGGGGCGCGCGTCACGCTGACGGACGTTTCAGCGCGGGCAATCCGCTCCGCACAGGAAACGCTCGCCGCCAACGGCTATCCCGCTGCCCCTCTCGTCCATGCTTGCGGTGCAGCGACCAGCGAAACGGCGACTGTCGACATCGTTGTCACCAATCCACCGTTTCACCAGGGACACGGTCTGCACTTCGAAGTCGCGCAATTCTTCATCGAAGAGGCCACGCGCGTACTCAAGGCCGGCGGTAGACTGTATCTGGTCGCCAATGCCTTTCTCGGTTACGAACCGTGGTTGCAGGCCCACTTTGGCAAGGTGCAGCAGGTGTGGAATGATCGGCGCTTCCGCGTCTGGGAAGCGATAAAATAGTTTGTGTGCCACAAAAAACCGGGATTGCAGCCTACAATCCCGGTTTTCGATACAGATGATCTATTCGCGCGCGCCCAACTGCCGGTCCAACATGAATAGGCCGTTCGGGTGATTGCCAATCATCTTGAATTGATCCACAATCGTGCGAGCATTATCCTCTTCCTCGACCTGCTCTTTGATATACCACTGGAGGAAGTTCTGCGAAGCGTAATCCTTTTCGGCCAGGGCGGCTTCGTAGAGCGCGTGAATCAAGCCCGTGACCTTCTGCTCGTGAGCATAGGTTTCCTCGGCCACAGCCAACAGCGAATCGTACTCCACAGGCGGCTGCTCAATCGCCTGCAGAACCACCCGCCCACCCCGTTCCACGATGTAGTCATAGAACTTCAGGGCATGTTCCAGCTCCTCTTCGGCCTGCTCGCGCATCCAGTGCGCGTAGCCGGGCATGTTGACCGAATCACAATATGCCGCCATCGCCAGGTACATATATGAGGAATAATACTCCGCCTGGATTTGCTTATTGATGGCTTTCTCCATAGTTTTGCTCAGTTCCATACGTCTGCTCCTTTCATTACCTACCTATGAGTTTTTACGACCAATTCCCACGTGCAAGACGCGCTTGTATGCGATCAACAATCTCCCGCATCATAGCATCCAAAGCGTCGGCACCGGTTTGTGACACTGCCGCACCCTCCAACGTCTCGCACAGATAGATGATCCAACCGGGCCATTCTTCAGGTGGTAGATGCACCAGGGCCGTTGCTGCGGTATGCATTGCGCTTTGTACAACACTCCGAGTCACCATGTCAGACTCCTTTCCCCGCACCATCCCTTCATCTGCTAGTGTAATCCAATCCATAAGTTAGTCAAAAAAGACGGCAAACGGGCCATCAAGTCCCCGTTTGCCGTCTCCAAATACAACAGTAAGATCACACAGCCTGGGCCACGTCTCGCAACATCCAATGCGGAGCAGAAATGGTGGGCTTCCCAATCCGGACGCCATCCCAGTACACGAGCTGTGCGCTAAACGCAGCAGCGACTCCCATCATGCGACAGCGCGCCAGCAACCAGCGGCGCATTTCCACGACAGCCACGGCGTTCCGGTTGCCCGCCCGGGCAAGCGACGCGCCGTACTGCATCAACCACAAGTCGGCCTCAAGGCCCAACAACGCCGGTAAGGATTCCACGATGTCGCGTGCGACCGCCCAGGTCGCTGCCTCCAAAAACGCCAGCATCCCATCGAGCAGGGAGACGTGTGCCTCGCCCAAGACGTACGACAGCCGCTGGCGAATGGGCACGATCAGGTCGGGGTATTCGGCGAGGAAATCCATCATGGCTGCGGACTCGTCGATCTCCAACGCGCGCTGCCACAAATCCGGATCGACATCCACTGGACACGGAATATCCACCGACGACAATTCAGCGAAAGCCACATCGATGCCGACCACCCGACAGCGCATCAACACCTTGCGATGCTGTGCCAGCATCTCCACAATTTCCGCATCCTTGTAACGCGCCATCAACGTCACCAGCACATCGTCGGCGACGTCCGTCAACAGTTCGCGAGGATGTGCCTCCAGCACGTGCCGCGCCTCGATCCAGGAGTCGGCGGCGACAAAGGCCTCCAAGGCATCCAATACTGCCCGCAACTTTGCCTCGAGCTGCGAGTTGACAGGCTTTTCATCTTCACTATGTGTTTGCAAGTCCGGAACGGTCATCGGGTTCTCCTGGCCCATAAAGATAAAATGGCGCGTGCATCTTGCTTCTATTCTAGTCTGGCAGGGGGCGAAAAACGTTACGGAATCATTACAAATCGGTAGGCAAATAACAGCCATTCGTGATGGTGCACTTTTGTAGTACGCAGTTGTTGACGAATAGCGCTTGATGGTATAATGGCGAAGGTCGGTTTTAAGAGGTTTTCCAGGGAGGGAAAAGCCATGGAAGTGCGTCAGATGTTGAAAATCGCGCTGCGCTGGTGGTGGCTGGCGCTGATTCCTGTCATCATCGTTGGTGGATACACGGTCCTGACGTATCGGCGACCGGGAACACCGTACCAGGCCGTGATGCGCTTTGCGGCGGGTAGCGAACCGGCGGAAACGCTTTCGGCGGACTATGACCGCTATTACGCGTGGCTTTCGTCCGAGTACATCGCCAACGCGTTGGCCGACATCGCTATGACGGGCACCTTCGCCGAGAACGTCGCTGCGCGCCTCAACGCAAGCGGACTGGTAATCGATCCACGCGCTATCCAGGGTGCGATTGCCAGCGATAACGCGCAATCAGTGTTCCTCATCTATCTCAATTGGCCCGATGCAGCGCAATTGCCCCTTGTCGCCGACGCCGTTAGCGCCGAGTTGACGGAAAACGGTGCGGCATACTTCCCCCAAATGCGCGCAACCGGCAGCGTCGCACGCCGCGTTGACACGCCGACGGCTACAGCACAGCCCCCTTCGCTGCGCGCGCAACTACTCGGGCCGGGACTGCGCCTCGCCCTCGCCCTCGCTGTCGGCATCGGACTGATCGCGCTGGCCCACTACTTCGATCCCATGGTGCGCGAACGCGCAGAGTTGGAAGCCTTGGGGATCAAAGTGCTCAACACCATCCCCAAACAACGCGCCTGACCGCGGTTTCTGTCTGAAAAAGAAAAGCCGCGAAGGTGAAGACCCTCGCGGCGTAACGAAAAAAGCAACGATTTATTTCAAATCCAGCAGCCGATCGATCTTGGGCCGGTCGAAACCGACGACGGTATGGCTGTCGATGCGGATCACCGGCACACCCTGCTGCCCGCTCATCCGCTCCATATCACGCGCGGCGGATACATCACGCGAGACATCGACGTCCGTGAAGTGGATGCCGCGCGTGCGCAGATACTGCTTCGCGTGGCGGCAGTGCGGACAGGTTGGCGTCGAAAACACAATGACTTTGGGTTGTCGCTTTTTCTCAGTGTTCATCTTTCACTCTCCAACAATATAGTAGACTATCATATTCTTATTATAAATCCACGTGGCGTTTTGTCAAACACCGTGTAAAAGAGCCGGTTTAGCGCCCCCTGCCTCTACAACTTCGAATCACAATAGCAGCACATTGAGACAAGATCTCCAAACACGATAGCTCTGCACAACTTGCCATCTCTAGGGAGTATGCTATAGTCACAGCCATGCAGGCAAAGGCGAAAGGAGAACCCGATGAGATGCCCGTACTGTAGCTCCAACGAGACCAAAGTCATCGACACACGCGGCGACGCACAGGGCAACGTGCGCAGGCGGCGGGAATGTGAAACCTGCGAACGACGCTTCAGCACCCTCGAACGGGCCATCTTGACCTCGCCCCTGGTGATCAAGCGCGATGGGCGGCGCGAGGAGTTCGATGCCCAAAAACTGACCTCAGGACTGCGCATCGCCTGCGCACGGCGGCCCATCTCTGCCGAGGACCTGGAGCGCATTGTGGAGCGGGTGGAGTACGCCATCCGCCAGACCGGACGCACCGAAGTGCCCAGCCACGTCATCGGCGACATCGTCATTGATGAATTGCGGCAGCTCGACGAAGTGGCGTATATCCGCTACGCCATCGTCTACCTCGGCTTAAGTGACCTGGAATCCGTCCGCAACGAAATGGAACGCTTGCGCGCCAACCGGCGCTGAACAGGCCAGATAACAATACAGGGCGGGACATTAACCCGCCCTGTATTTTCGTCGCACAGCAACTGTCAGGCGATTTTCACGATGCGGAATTCGATCTCACCAGCCGGCGCCTGAACGAGGACTTTGTCACCCACACGGCGCCCCATCAGCGACTCCCCCAACGGCGATTCGTACGAAATCTTGCCCTTCGTCGGATCAGCTTCCAGCGGGCCAACGATGTGATACGTCTCACGGTCATCGTAGCCTTCTTCGACCACCGTCACGAGGCTGCCGAGCGCGGCCCGGCCATCGGTTGCAAGCGGCTCTTCGATCAACACGGCATGGCGCACAGCCGCTTCAAGTTCCCGGATGCGCCCTTCGAGAAAGCCCTGCTCCTCTTTAGCCGTGATGTAATCGGCGTTTTCCGAAAGATCGCCCTGTTTGATCGCCACGCTTAATCGCTGCGCCAGGGCTATACGACGAACGTTGACTAGTTCGTCCAATTCGGCCTTGAGCTTCTCCAGGCCTTCCGGGGTGATGTATACAGCATTGTTTTCTACCATTTCAGTACCTCCAGTTTACCTCCTTATGGTTATCCTTGTGCAGGTTTTGGACCTCCGCAAGGGTAGTCTAACACGTACAAAAGAATCAAGCCCCCGGTCTTGGATTATGGCCGGGGGCTTGATGTAAGTTACAATCAATCCGGCCTGACGATAAAAGGACTGCGCGGTAGCGTTGTCAACGTCTGCATGCCTGCAGACGTGACCACAACATCGTCTTCGACGCGCACGCCGCCCACGCCTTCGAGATAAATGCCCGGCTCTACCGTGAACGTCATCCCCGGAGCAAGCGGCTGCGCATTGCCCGCGACGATGTACGGCGGTTCGTGAACTTCCAGCCCCAGGCCATGCCCGGTACGATGCATGAAACTGGCACCATAGCCAGCCGTGGTGATGACAGCACGCGCTGCCGCATCGACGGCCTGGGCCTCGACGCCCGGAGCGACTGCCGCACGGCCAGCCTCATTAGCGCGCAACACAATCTCGTGGACCTCCGCCATCTGCCCAGACGGCTCGCCAAAAACGACCATACGCGTTAGATCAGAGTCGTAGCCATCCGCCACCGCGCCCCAATCCACCACCACCCAATCGCCTGGCTGGAAAGGCCGGTTTCCCGGATGCGCGTGAGGCATCGCCCCGTTTGGGCCACCACACACAATCGGATCGAAGGCCAAAGCGTCGGCTCCGTTGGAAAGCAGAGCGGCGATCAAGCGCGCCGCCGCCTCACGTTCGGTCATACCCACGCGCAATTGCGGAAGCCACAGGGCGAACGCGCGCTCTGCGACGGAGACCGCGCCCTGCATCGCGTCCAATTCGGCAGTGCCCTTGACCATGCGCAGTTCGGCAAACAGATCGTCGGCGGAGGTCAGCTCAACCCCTGGCGCGTACCGCTGCAGGATGCGCGCCTCCAGCAGACGCATTCGCAATGCCTCCACGCCCAAAAGAGCATCCGCCAGCTCCAACGTAGCGCATGCCTGATGGAAGGCCAGCGCGTAGCCCTCCTCATCGGTGTAAGTAAAAACTTCGAATCCGGCGGATGTGGCCTTCGACGCTTCGAACTCCGGCAGGACAAACGCCGGTGGCGCGTCCACGGGACATAGCGCCACGACCGGCCGCTCGCTGACGAAGAACGAAAGCCCGGTCGCATAGAAAAGATTCGGCCCCGGCATCAACGCCAGCGCATCCAGCCCGCAACCTTCCGCCAACTGTGCCATCCGTTCAACGCGCGTCATACATCCTCCAACAATGTGATAAAATAGTCAACGAATTACAACAAGTAACCAGTTTCAAGCATAGAGGAGCACCCATGATTATCCAAATACCTCTCGGCATCCTGGAAGCCAACTGCTATCTCGTCTACGACGAGGCCAGCGGCGAAGGCGTCATTATCGACCCAGGCGGCGATACAACCCCATTGCGTCAGGAGATCGAACGGCACCGCGTCACCATCAAGGCCATCCTCAACACTCACGGGCACTTCGATCACAGCGCCGGCAATGCCGAACTGGCTTCTTTCGGCGTCCCGCTGGGCATCCACCCGGATGACCACGATTTACTTATGGAAGGGGGTGGCGCGGCGTGGTTCGGTTTTCCCACAGTCCCAACAATGCAGCCCACCATTGCGCTCACCGAAGGTTTTGAATACCCGGTAGGGAATCTGTGCCTACGTGTGCTCGAAACGCCGGGCCATACACCCGGCAGTATCTGCCTCTATGGTCCCGAGGAAAACGCCCTGCTCACCGGCGACACCCTCTTTGCAGATGGTATTGGGCGGACAGATTTACCCGGTGGCGATCCCCGCGTCATGACGGCAAGCCTCGCCCGTCTGTTGACGCTGCCACCCGAAACCACCATCTATCCAGGGCACGGACCAACGAGCACATTGGCGCAGGAAAAACGCCGCAATCCCTGGCTTAAGTGGATTATTGCGCGGGAGCAGTCAGTCTGAAGATTATCCCGTAATCAGACGCAACACACCCATCAAGCTCAGACCGAGCTTGACTGCATCACCCGCCGATGGGATAGGAAGCTGTTCCTCGCCCGCTTCGTTCATCTTAACGTTACTGTTGAAATACAAAAACCCCGCCAGCGCACCGACCAATGCGCCGATCAAGCCGCCAATCAACAAAGTTCGTGTCCGATAGTTCACAGCGACCTCCTGGAAACGATTTTCTCGACCATCGTCGTCGTCATACGCGTCTTTGTATGGACGCCAATCAAAGGGTTAACGACCTTTCTGGACACCTGTTCAACATAATCGTGCGCCTTGTGCGCGTAGACCTGTCCCAGCTTTAGGTATTGTTTGGCGAGCTTCTGCAAGCGGTACACGCCATACGCCAGCGCCGACAGGAGGATTAATGGTATTAGAGCAATAACCAACGCTTCCAGACTCAGAAAAATCAACGCAATGTCTCGCGCAGTTCCCATATTCCCTCCCCTAAATCTCTGAATCTTCAATCAAACAATTACAAGTATACACGGTTCGATAATACAAACAAGTCGCAGAATCAGGTTGCGATTATGCGTCTCTGCGGTAACATAGACGCCATGAGCAAGAACGAAGGAGGCCTAGCGACAACGAATGCAGTAAAACGGCTTCGCGCCTGGGAACGCTGGGCCGTTGTCGCCCTGCTCCTGCTGACATGGGGTCTGCGTTGGGTGGTGTTGCTCGAGGTTCCCCCTGGCTGGCGGGATGACGATCTCATCGAGCTATACACCTTTTCATGGGAAATTCTGGAAAGCGGGCCGCAGCTCTATTTCTCCGGAGCCTCAGGCCACGAACCACTCTTCCACACGCTTCGTGCGCCGCTACTCGCCCTGGCAGGACTAAATCAGGCCTCAGCACGCTGGCTCCCCGCCGTCTGCGGAACCCTAGTCGTGTTGCTGACGTGGGCCATCGGGCGACGGCTCTTCACCCGCGAAGTGGGATTGCTAACGGGCGTGTCGGTCGCCGTCTCCTTTTGGGGATTGATGTACAGCCGCGTTGCCATCCGTCATATCGGCGTGCTGCCGTGGACGCTACTGGCGATTTACTGCGCATGGCGATTGCTCCAAGACGAAAGCCCGCCGCGCGCTGTCGCGTTTGGTATCGCCATCGGCACGGCCGGAGCGATATACACCTACTACGCCGGGCGGATCGTTCCGGCGCTACTGATCGTCGCGCTGCCGTTTGTCGGCGGGCGCAAAGGGCGCTGGAAGCCATACCTGGCGGCGCTGGCAGGCGGGGTGCTCCTGGCCGTCCCGATGTTCTGGGCTGCGTCACACATCCCCGGAGCGGACGCGCGCGTGAGCGAGTTGGCCGTGCCGCTCACGGCGCTCGCGGAGGGCGACATCCGCCCCTTCGTCCAGACCACCTGGACAACGCTCGGTATGGCGCACGCCAAGGGCGACCCCGAATGGTTGTACAACATCAGCGAGCGCCCGGTGTTCGGCCTCGCCGGGGCGCTGCTGCTGTACATCGGCATTCTGACGCGGCTGGCGCACCTGAAACAGGCCAACGCGCGGCTGTTGTTGCTGTGGCTCGGCGCGGGAATCGCGCCCGCGTTCATCAGCCTGCCGCCGTCGAGCTATGGGCACACCATTCTGGCGCTGCCCGCCGTCTACCTCTTACTAGCGATGCCGATGAAGGCGGCGGCGCGGCGTTGGCGGTGGACGACGATCCCGCTGTGCCTGCTCACGTTTGCGCTGGTCGCCGGACGCGATCTACCCGATCATTTCGTGACATGGCCACAGCATCCGGCGGTACGCTTCCTCTACCGGGCCGACTACCGGGCGCTCGCAGGTCATTTCGATGCCCACCCAGAGATCGAAGAGGCGGTTGTATGGAGCCTCCTCTTTGGGACATGGGATAGAGTCGCAGTGGAAACCGATATGCAGCGCCAGGACATGGCGCTGCGCTATGCAAATCCAGAACGAGCGTTGGTTGGACAAACGGACCAAATCCGTTTCTATTTACGGACAGGAGAGCGATGCGCGCCGCAGTTCCAGATCCTACTCGATGCTGCACCACCCATCGAAGCGCCGCCAGGGATGCAGGGGTTTTTACTCACGCTACCGGAGCCACCGGAGGATACGCTTACAACAGACGCCCTCGGGACGCCATTAGCGGCGCAGCCCTTCGCCGATGCGCTGGCGTTGCAGGCCGCAGCCTGGGATGGCGCGACACTGACGACGTGGTGGCTCGTCGTCGGTGATCTTCCGCTGCCGCCCGAAGTGCTGATCCCCAATCCGCCGCCACCGGGCGTCTACAACGGGCCGCGGTTGAGCGTGTTCGCGCACCTCTACGCGGCGGACGAAAGCTTCGTCACGGGTGACGACGGCCTGTGGGTCGATCCTTACACGTTGCGTACCGGCGACCGCGTGGTGCAGGTGCACCGGTTCACCATTCCAACAGACGCACCCGGCGGACCGTACACGCTCGCCATCGGGTTGTACGATCCACTGACCGGCGAGCGCTGGTTGCGCCCCGACGGCACAGACATGGTTGTGTTAGCAGGGCCGTCGAACTAATCACATCATTTTTGGCGCAAGTAATAGAACGCCACTACACGGGCAACGACCCGCCCACGTTCGTCCTGCACATCGATGGGCAGTACGACGTCGGCTTTGCCCTCGGTTTGCACGGCGGCGCGGCTTTCGGAAACGACGGTATCGGGCAGCGCGACATCACACAATAAAGCGCTGCGCGAAGGGCGCACGTAGTCGATCTCCATCCGGCGGGCCAGCACGGTGCAGCCATCCTGCTCAAACGCGGAGAGCATCGCCACGCCGCCGGAGATCTCCGCCAGAGCAAAAATCGCGCCGGCATAGACAATATCCAGATGATTCTTTACCTGCGGGCTGAAGGGCATCCGCAATCGCGCGCGCCCCGGTTCTACGGCTTCAACCTCCAGTCCTACAAAGCCAGCTAAAGGCACTTTTTCTTCGATCAGAGACTGTATATCATAGACATCCACCTTGCATACCTCCACGACACAGATGGGGATTACAACTTGCCAAATACATAACTTCGATGCACAATACACCCAAATGGCTGACAAACAAGCCTGTTCTTTACTGGAAGTTGGTTGAAGGCAACGTGCCATCGAAGAGGAAGGTTATGACCAAAAAAGTCCTGGTTCCCATAGCCAACGGGACCGAAGAAATCGAAGCGGTGAGCATCATTGATACTTTGCGGCGGTCGGGGGCGGAGGTGACGGTAGCCTCGGTGGAGGCGACGCTCATGGTGACGGCTTCGCGGGGCACGAAGCTGGTCGCCGATATATCCATCGCCGAATGTGCCGATGAAATTTACGATTGTATTGCCATTCCCGGCGGGATGCCCGGCGCGGAACACCTGCGCGACTGCGAAATCCTGACGGCGCTACTGCACGCGCAACGCGACGCGGGCCGTCTCTACAGCGCGATCTGTGCTGCGCCGGTCGTCGTGCTGCAACATCACGGCCTGCTGGCGGGACGCACCGCGACGTGCCATCCCTCTTTCGTGTCACAGATCGTAAACCCGGTGCATGTAGAAAAGCGCGTGGTTGTCGACGGTAACTGTATCACCAGTCGCGGCCCCGGCACGGCCATCGAGTTCGCGCTGGCGCTGATCGAGGTGCTGTACGGCGCGGAGAAGGCGCGCGAGATCGGCCAACAAATGTTGGTAAAATAGTCAAAGGAGGAGTCAATGGACATGCACGGCAAAGTGGCCCTGGTGACGGGCGGAAGTTCGGGAATCGGCAAAGCGACGGCGCTGGCGTTCGCACGGCGCGGAGCGAAGGTCGTTATCGCCAGCCGCGGGCAGGAGCAAGGTGAGGCGGTCGTCGCGGAGATCAAGGCGCTCGGCGGCGAGGCGCGCTGGATTCAGACGGACGTCTCGCGGGCAGAGCAGGTCGAGGCGCTGGTGCGGGGGACCATCGAGGCGTATGGGCGGCTGGATTACGCCTTCAACAACGGCGGCAGCGGCGGTGAAGGGGGGTGGCTCGTCGACGTTCAGGAGGCTGACTGGGATTTCACCATCGATACCTATCTCAAGAGCGTGTGGCTGTGCATGAAGTTCGAGCTGATCGAGATGCTCAGACAAGGCAGCGGCGCCATCGTCAACAACTCGTCGGTGGATGGGCAACGCGCGTTCCCCTGGAATCCCGTCTACTCCGCCGCCAAGCATGGCGTCCTGGGCCTCACAAAATCCGCCGCGATGCAATATGCCGACAAGGGCATTCGCATCAACGCCATCTGTCCCGGCTGGATTCGCACCCCGCCCGTCGAGGATATGCTCAAGCACAATCCCGACGCTGAAAAGGGCATGTTGATGCACCAACCTATCGGGCGGTTCGGCAAACCGGAAGAAGTCGCCGAAGCCGTCGTGTGGCTGTGCTCGGACAGCGCCTCGCTCATCGTCGGTACGGCGCTGTCGGTGGATGGCGGATATTTGATCGTATAAAGCTGGTTGTTTCACACTTTTGGTACACGGATGAACACGGAAAACACGGATTTCTCTAACAAGACAAAGGCATTGGACTTCTGGAAAATCGCCGCCATCATCATCTTGATCTTGGCGGTTGTCAGCCGATTCTACGCGTTGGGTGACCGCGCCGTCAGCCACGATGAGATGACTCACGCCAAGTTCTCGTGGAACCTCTACACGGGCCAGGGCTTCCGGCACGATCCACTGATGCACGGCCCGCTGCTCTTCGAGGCGACAGCGTTGATCTACGCCCTTTTCGGCGTGAGTGACTTCACGGCGCGCATCTACGCCGCGATATTGGGTGTGGCGCTGGTGATGACGCCATGGCTGTTCCAAAAGTGGTTGGGCAAGCGCGGCGCGTTGTTCGCCTCCATCATGCTGCTGATTTCACCCGCGATCACGTACTACGCGCGCTACACCCGGCATGACACGCCGTTGATGTTGATGTCGACGCTGCTGTTGTGGACAGTGCTGCAATACCTGGACACGGGACGCACGCGCTGGCTCTACGGGATGGCCGTTTTCTACCCGCTGATGTACGCCTCCAAAGAGAACGCTTACATCTACACCGCCATCTTTCTCGTTTTGTTAGCGCTGCCCTTCCTTTGGCAGGTGTTACGCGCACGCTGGATGCATCCCAGACTTGTCATCCTGTTGGTGGTTGTGGTAATTGTGGCGCTGCTATGCGGTGGGGGTTTCATCAAAGCTTTGGCCAACGCACAAGTCTCTGAGGTTGAGGACACAGGCAACACCGCCATCGCCAACATCGCCATCCCCTGGTGGGGGCGGCTGGCTTTGGGGATTGCCTTCATCGCTGTGTTGAGCACCGTCGTCATCATTTACTACGGTGTGGGCGGTGAGACACTGCGCGCGCAGCGCCTGTTCGACGTGCTGATGACGTTGGGAACGCTGACGCTGCCGCTAGGCTCGGCTTTCTTGATGAAGTTCGTAGCAGGCGTGGATATGAGCCTCTTCTATCCCGCATTGATGGGGCTTAGCTTCAGCTCACTTCCGCTGCGGATGACGCTCGCGGCGTTTGCCACGTTTATTGTCATAGTTGCACTCTCTATCGCCCTGGGGATGTGGTGGGATAGGAAACGCTGGCCCGTCATCGCGCTCATCCACTACGGCATCTTTGCGACGCTTTTCAGCACCTTTTTCACGTACGGGTGGGGTGTGATGACGGGTCAGATCGGCGGGTTAGCCTACTGGATCGCCCAACAGACTGAAAATCGGGGCAAGCAACCGTTGTACTACTACGCAGTCATCGGGCCGCTGTACGAATATATGCCACTGCTTCTTTCGTTGGTCGCAGGGCTTTGGGGCTCCATTCGCCCTTTCCTCAGGCTCGCTCCCCCCCACCCTGTCTCTTCCGAGGAACGCGATACGCCGAAACCGCTCAATCTCGATCTCCTCTTCCCGCTCTTCCTTTCGGGTTGGGCGGCCATGTCCTGGGTCGCCTACAGTTACGCGGGAGAGAAAATGCCCTGGTTGTTCGTCCACATCGCTTTGCCGCACGTGCTTCTCGCGGCCTGGGGGCTGGGGCAATGGCTGCACGAGCTAAAGTGGCAGGATATCGCCCAGCGCGGCTGGATGCTGATCATAGCACTGCCCCTGTTGTGGAAGGCGATCAGGGCGTTCGGAGAGGCTGCGAACTCATCGCAGCGGCTCTTCGGAGCAGCGGAAAGTACGGAAACCGGGTGGACACTCGTCGGGCTGGAGCCACTCGTGGGATTGCTCTGCGCGACGAGCGGGGTTGTGCTCTTGGGCGGTCTCCTGATCTGGATTATCGACAGAATCAGGCCGCGTCGCACGTTGCAACTGACGCTGTTGACGGTCTTCGGGGCGCTGGCAATGTGGACGCTGCGCACGATGTTTATGCTCAACTTTGTCAACCCCGAGATGGCAACCGAATTCATGGTCTACGCGCACGCGACGCCGGATGTCAAGGTTGTCCTTGCGCAGATTGAGGACATCTCCTGGCGGACCACCGGCACAGCCAACGAGGTCAAAGTAGCCTACAGTGAAGAGGGCGCATGGCCGTTCTACTGGTACATGGCGACCCGCTTTCCCAACAATTATTACTACGGGGCTGTACCTGAAGCCGAGCGTTTGCTCGAATGTCCGGTGATCATCGCCGGGAAACCACATTGGAGCGCTGTCGAAGCCATCCTCGGGGATGATTACGTCGCCCACGACTACAAATATATCTGGTGGCCTATCGAGGACTACAGAGATCTGACCTGGGAGCGCATTCGCGCGGCGCTGGATGATCCGCAGATGCGCGCGGCGCTGGGGGACATCATCCGCAACCGCGATTACCGTGCCTACGCTCAACTCACAAAACCTGAGAACCCTTTCACTCTGAAGACATGGCCGTACCGCCTGGATATGCACCTTTACGTACGCCGCGATCTGGCGCAACAGGTATGGAACTACGGCACAGAGACATCCACTGACGGCGGCGTGCAGCCCCCAGACAACTACACCGCCAGCGAACGAACGCTGCCCCTCATTTTCAAGGCACAGCTCTCCAACACGGTAGGGCGCGGCGTCGCCATCGCGCCGGATGGGACACTCTACGTCGCAGACACGGCCCAGCATAGCATCTGGCGACTCTCATCCGAGGGCGATTTGCTCAACACGTGGGGTGAGTACGGCGTCGCGCCGGGACAGTTCAACGAGCCATGGGATGTAGCGGTCGATCCATCCGGCAACGTGTACGTCGCAGATACATGGAACCACCGCATCCAGAAATTCACGGCAGAGGGCGAGTTCGTGCACAGTTGGGGCCGCCTGGGACAGGTCCGGGCTTACGATCCCGCCGGGAACGGCCTATTCTACGGGCCACGCGGCATCGCCGTTGGGCCGGATGGTGCCATCCACGTCGCCGATACGGGCAACCATCGCGTGCAGGTCTTCAACGCAGACGGGGTTTTCCTGCGCGAGTTCGGCGGCTCGGGAGATTTGGCGAGTCAGATGAACGAGCCGGTAGGGATCGTGGTGAGCGAGACAGGCGAGGTCTTTGTCGCCGACACATGGAACCGGCGCGTGCAGGCCTTCAGCCCAGAGGGCATTTACCGCCGCGAGTGGAGCGTCCCCATCTGGAGCGGCAACCCCGCCGAAAAACCCTTCCTCGCTCTCGGCGCTGAGGTTGTGTACGTCGGCGTACCCGTCAGTGGGCGCGTGCTGGCGTTCGACTATGCGGGCACTCTGCTGTGGAACCTACACGACCCTGAAAACCTGTCGTTCCCGGAAGGCATGGCCGTCGATGAGAGCATCCTCTACGTTGTCGATGGGAATACCGGCGAATTGATCGGGTATCGCACGCCAAAAGACCAGTAGTACCCCGCTAAAGGATGGAATTAGAACGCAGATTATCGCAGATCTATTGCTAAAGATCAGCGCTCATCTGCGCGAATCTGCGTCCAAGTTCATCGTCAGTACTGCGCCTGAATCAGCGCGTTCTCCACACACTGGAGATAGGCCTTCGAGGTGAGCGTCGCGCCGCTGATCGTGTCCGCCTGAAGTGACTGCGCCGCGATGACCCGCTCGTAGAGCATCTCGTGACCCGTATTCTCGGCACCGGGGTCTTCGCTACCAACCAATACAATACCGGTCACTTTGCCGTTCGTCACCGTGACATCACATGCGTTGGCCCGCCACTTGTACATGCCGCCCTCGTACAAGCCATGATAAGCGCCGTCATGCAACTGGCCAAAATTCACGGCATTCAACGGCAGACTTCGGGCCTCACGATGCTCTTTGGATAAATACGACCAACCGATCCCACCCCCGCCGGCCGCTGCCACAACCAGGACGAGCGGCACGATCAAACAGCCTTTGGCTTTCCGCTTTGGTTTCCCTGCGTTTTTCATAGCTCATTCACGCTGCGCCTGGACGAGCGCATTCTCCACCGCTTGCAGATACGCCTTCGAGGTCAGCGTCGCACCGCTGACGGTGTCCACATGGAGCGACTGTCCGGCGATGACCCGGTCGTAAAGCGTTTCGTGCATCGTATTCTTGCCATCCGGGTTTTCCTTGCTGACCACAAGCTGGATGCCGGTCACTTTGCCATCCGCCACCGTGACGTCACACGCGTTGGCACGCCATTGGTACATGCCGCCCGCATACGCGCCACGATAGACGCCGTCATTGAGCTTGCCGAAATCCACGGCGTCCAGCGGCAGACTTCTGGCTTCCCGGTGCTCTTTGGACAGCTTCGACCAGCCGATCCCTCCGGCAATGCCTAAACCGGCCACAACAACCAATGCAATGATCCAACCCATTTCGTTCTTCTCCTTTTCGTTCAATCTAGAATGGTGACTGCAATGCCGCGCTCCACTTGAAAGCGACCTTCCAGCCCGCGGGTCACGTAAACCTGCAAGCCGGAATCCACGAGAATGGCTTCGGTTCGCGGAAAACTCCGCAAGTATCCAAGCCCCTTCTCCATCCCAGCCACGAACACGATTGTAGATAGAGCGTCTGCGGCTAATGCATTCTCTGAAACAATCGTCACGCTGATCAGGCCAGATTCGGCAGGATACCCGGTCTTCGGGTCCAGGATGTGATGATGCCTTTTACCCTGTTTATCGACAAAATATCGCTGATAATCGCCGGACGTCACCACAGTCTGGTCGACCACAGCGACCGCCCCAATCAACCCTGTCTCGGCGCGGGGATGCTGGATGCCGACGTACCACGGCGAACCATCCGGTTTGGCTCCAAGCGTGACGACGTTGCCGCCGAGATTGGAGTAAGCCGAAGCGATGTCAAAACACTTGTACACTTCCCGAATCCGGTCGCCGGCAAACCCTTTCCCGATCCCTCCCAGGTCAATGGATTGTCCTGAAGTCCTGAGTCCGGCAGTCATGGCGCCGGAATCCAGGAGCACGTCTCGATAGTTCACCAGAGGAAGGACCTGCTCGATACTAGCTGCATCCGGTTGGGCGGACGAGGCCCTGGCCTTGCTCCACAACGCGACTAAGGGCGTGATCGTTAAATCGAAGCAGCCTGGAAAACGGCGTGAGAATTCGATAGCCTCTGACAGCACATCGTAGGTGCGCGGACTGACGCTTTCGCTTTTGATCCCTGCCGACAGGTTGACGCGACTGATCTCGCTATCGGGTGAAAAACGACTGAGGAGCGCCTCGATCCGCGCGATTTCGCTGTAAACGGCCGAGAGACTGTCTTCGGCGTACAAGCCGAGCGCTTTGTGCGTCATCACCGTGCCCATCGCGTGGTGGGTTACCTGTGCAACCTGTGAATTGTCCATACGTGCTTCTACCTGGCTTTCGTCATGCCGGCGAACAGCGTGTCGAAGAGCTTACCAGCACCCTGCATCAACACCCCCATGCGCGTGGGATAGTAGTAGCCGGATTCAAACCAACCCTTTTCGGCATAGTAGGTGTAGTCGCGGAAGGTATCGTCAAGCTCCAGCCGCACTTTCGTCCGCCCCATTCGGAACATCATCAGCCCGAACAATGTCGCCGCCGGATAGGCCGGCTTTTCCAATCTGGCATAATACCGCCGGGCGTGCGCGGCGAGCGTCTTATCGATTGCGCGCTGCTGCTTCTCCGTCATGGGATCAAGCGTCATCAGGCAACTGCCCTTCACGCTGTTGAAGCCCAGGGCGTTGCCCACGAAATCCAGGTAGCCAACGAGCTTTTTGCCGCCGTAGATGCCCTGCACAACGATGCTGGTAAAGGTCTTGCCGAAAAAGCGCGGGCGATGAAAGGCAAATCCCAATCTGTCGAGAAACGCCTTCATCAGGGCAGAGACCTGGAACGAGTAATTCGGCGAGGCGAAAACGACACCGTCCGATGCCATCATTTTCTCAATGAGAACGTCCCGGTCGTCCTTCAGTGGACAGTGTTCCTCGCCTTTGCTAAAACACACCTGACAGCCTTTGCAGACCCCGATGCGGTAGTCGCTCAGGCGGACGATTTCGACCTCAATATCGCCGAGTGACTGCAAATTCTTCAGAAACTGCGTGACGGCATCATACGTGTGCCCCTTACGGGCGCTGCCAACGAATGTAGTGATTTTCTTCATGAACTCTCCTCTATCTCAATGAACGACGGTTTCATTCAAGGTTGACACGATCTTATCCGTCAGATATCTCACATCGCTTTCGGTGATGCGATAAGCTGACGTGTCATCACGAGTCGGTTTCGGTTCTGGCGACAAAAGATCTGCAATGTGCAAATCGATCAATGCGATAGGTTCTTTGCCAAGCTTTTTCTTGAGTTCGCCGGCAATCTTGGGGTTTGGTCCATCGGCGCCGCCGCTTATCGATATGAAAGCGTACCTGGAAACCTTCTTTCTGAGTTGCTTGAAACACGCACGGAACGGCGTCGCAATCTGACCCATCCACACTGGTCCGACAAAGAACACTAGATCATGTGCATCAGTTTTCTCTACCGGCATGACGATTTTCGGCGTGCGGTTGAAAAGCATATCCAAAACCGTCGTGCGCATCGTGCGGGGCTTTGGTTCTGTGATTCTGACATGCTCAGCCCCAAGTGTCGCAGCCAGGCTTGCCGCCAGATCATCGTTATTACCGGTCAGCGAATAGGAAACAATCATTTTCTTCATGCGTGAACCTCCTTAAAAATATACAATTTCAACGAAGTGACTAAATCTGCAAGTTTAGCGGTCAGGAGTGCCACGGGCTTTCCAGCGTCCGAAGGACCAGGCTGGTGCGCAGGAAGGCCCATATCCCGGCGAAGCTGCCGCAGATCAGGGCAATCCGCGCGTAATCGGGCATGTAGAGCATTAGATAACCACGCGTTTGGCCCAGCATAGGGATTAAGGTAAGGGCTACCAATAAGTTAAAGAGCAACGGGAGCAGGATATAGAGTCCCCACTTACGTCCACCGCTCGGGCGGCGGTCCGGATATTGACACCAGCGGCGTAACAGCCTCAGCGTAGCAACAACGCCGACGATTTGAAAGAGCGGGATAAGTAGTTGGGCACGCAGCATCCAGGGGATCAAGCCGACAAAGGCGATTGGCTCAGGCTGTTCACCGGCGAGCAAAGTAGCTACACCGCCCCCGAAATCCGACAGGACGGGGGTAAACCAATGGTGGTTGGCATTGAGAAGCAGAACCACACCCTTCTTTTGCTCCGGCAAAAGCGCCATAAACGCGCCAAAGTTGGGTGTCGTGCCGCTGTGCCAGATAAGCTTCGTCCGAGCGCTCTCATCGACAAACCAGCCCATACCGTACTTCCCAAACGAAATGCCCATCTGAACGTCCTCTGCCACCCCATGATACAGTTCGTCCATGCCGGCGGGCGAGAGGATTTGAACGTCCCCATAGCGGCCCTTGTTAAGTAACGCGATCATGTAGTGGGCCATATCTTCCGCGCTGGAGACCAGTTGACCGGATGGAAGCGAGCCGTGCGGGACAGGGATGTTGGGCGCGACAAAGGGAGCGGCAAACCAGTATTGGTGACCTACTGCCATATCGTTCTGTTTCGCTATGGTCTGTGAGGCGTAGCTATGATTCATATTCAGTGGAGTGAAAATATGCTTTTGGATATAGTCCGCGTACAATTCACCACTGGTCGCCTCGATGACCGGCCCGAGCAGATTGTAATTCGCGTTGCTGTATTCGAACGCCGAGTTGACCGGGTGGCTGAGTTCGAGCGTTGATAACGCGCGCGCCTGGCGCTCGGTGGCCCCCGGGCTGTCGTCGAAGTCGGCCATCTGAATCTCCCCGGCTGACGTGGGCAGGCCGCTGGTTTGGTTGAGCAGATGGCGCACGGTCATCTGCGCGCTTGCCTGCGGATCTACCACCTGGAACCAGGGCAAGTAACGTTGAACAGGAGCATCCAGTTCAATCTTGCCGGCTTCGACGAGCTGCATCACCGCCAGTGCCGTGAGCGACTTCGTCAGTGAGCCAATAAAGAAAGACGTTTGAGGGGATGGCGCGGCGCCATCCGAGCGGGCTTGACCAAAGCCGCGCAGATGCATGATTTTGTCGCCCTCAACGATAGCGAGAGAGACACCGGGGATGTTCAGGTGCTGCATTTGTTGTTCGACGTAAGCATCAATCCCGTCATAAGAGGCGCTGCCGGGAATCAGTTTTGTCGAAGCAGGATTGATGAATCCCTGAAGGATCAGGGCCGATACGATGCAAACGAATAATGATGGAAAAACGAATCGCTTGACTTTCATGTTTTATCTCTTCTACTCCCTATTTGATGGCCGGATAGGTGGACTACCGCTGGTAACTGAGACCAAAGTTAAATTGAGATCGCGGATGCGCTCAAGCAGGCCGTGGAGTGCAGCCTGGTCAGGCAATGGGCCGGAGAGCAGTGTCTCATTCCCTTCCAGGTGCGTCAACACCAAGCCCGCAAACCACTCCACCCAGCACGGGTCCAGACGACCTTTGATTTTGATCTCGTAGTAGTCCGGCACAGCAGCCCTCCTTGATTGAATCTGGCTACAGTATAGCGTGCGGCAAGAAAGGGCGCATCTGCCGAAGGGTATATTTGGGGGTTTATTTACAGGGTTTAGGGGAGAAGACCGAGCTGCCGGGCGCGCGCTACGGCTTCGGTGCGATTGGCGACGTCCAGTTTGCGATAGATGCTGGCGGTGTGAGCTTTGACGGTGCCCGGAGCGACGAAAAGCTGTTGGGCGATAACTTTGTTGGTGTTGCCCAGCGCGATGAGGTCAAGGACTTCGAGTTCACGCTGAGTTAGTGGCTCGATCAGGTCGCCCGTCGGAGAAGCTTTTTGCGGCGCGACGACTTCAGGCGGTTCGGCTTCGAATTGGGCGAGCAAACGGACGGCATAGTCCCGCAGGGGGCCGTGGTCAGCCCGGGCCAACCACTGGGCGAGCAACATCTGCATCGGCCGGCCCTCGTCGAGGAAGATGCGCGCGTAGCCTTCCGGTTCGGCCAGAGCGAGGGCGCGCTCCAGGTCGGCATCGGCAGCGCGCGCGTCGCCCTGCTGCGCCAACGCCAGGCTGCGGAGGATGCGCAATTCGAGCGCCGCGCCCAGCCGCCCCCCCTCCTCTGCGACGGCGACTGCTTGCGTCAAGTGCGCGACACCTGCGTTTAGCCCACTTCGAGCGACCAGCACCCTGGACACGGCAAGGGCCACCATTTCCCAGGTCTGCCCGCGTTCCGGACCGGCCAGGCGTTCAGCCTCTTCAATACACTGCACAGCCTCACGCAAAGCGCCTTGCCGGACCAGAGCCCTAGCCCTCAGCGCAAGCAGTTCGGCCCACGCCAGAGGCGGTTGCGGATCACCGATTGCCGATTCCGCTTCCCGGATCGCAGCAAGCGCTCCGTTCGCATCGTGACGCGCTAAACTCAAGCGCGACAGGGCGTAAGCCGCGTTCTTCGCCGCATCAAGACGGCCACTCCACTTGCCGATCTTGAGTCCCTGCGCCAGATGGGCTTCTGCAGCCTCCAGCTCGTTCTGCTCGACCAGCACCTCGCTCAGCGCCACGTGGAGGATGCCGGCCGCCGGCAGGCGTGACATCCCCTGCGTCTGTACATAAGCCAAAGCCTCACGACAGACCACACCGGCTTCCCGCAGACGTCCTAGCAGGCGCAACACACCTACCAGTCGGAAGGTAATGCTCACGCCGGTTATGTTGCTGGCAAGCCGGCTCAAACGAATGTGTTCAATGTAAGCATCGACGGCCCGCTCGAGGTCGCCAGCGCCGTCGTAGGCGGACGCGAGCGCGAAAGAGATCAACGCGCGCATTTGCATAGCAGCTTGAGGCGGCCAATCTTGGGGCAGCAACGCGAGCGCGCGTTCAGCGGCCTCGACAGCAGCCTCAAAGTCGTTGTCGTAGCGGGCCACAAGCGATTGCAGGATAGCGAGTTGCACGAGCGACTCGGTGTAGACCACGCTACCCGGACCGGCGCCCGCCATCGCCCCAGATACATTCAGCGCGTGTTCCACATCCACCAGACGCGGCGCAATCACACCGACCCGGCCTCTGAGCCACAGCACCCAACAGTAGGCGATGCCTAGCGACGCGCGGCGCTTGATTTCATCTTCCGGTAAGGCATCCAACCAGGACCACGCTGTTTCGATCTCACCGGTGTTCACCGCGACGTGCCAGTATTGCTCGATCAGGCCGCCAGCCCGACGGTAGTCCTGCGCGGCGAGGGCATAATTCACCGCTTCGGCGACCTGCCCGTCCTGCTCGCACCACGCGGCGGCGCGCGAACGAAGTTCCGCCACACGTTCAGGCCCCACCTGATGTTGCAGCCGCGTTTGCAGCAAATCGGCGAAGAGATGATGATAGCGATACCAGCGCCGCTCGTCGTCCAGGGGGATGACGAAGAGGTTGCGCCGTTCCAGCTCCTCGAGCATCGCCTGCCCGCCCGCAGCGCCGGTCACCGTATCACACAGCGGGCCGCTGAGTCGGGTGAGGATCGCGGTCTGGAGCAGAAATGCCTGCACCTCTTCCGGCTCGCGCGCCAGCACCTCTTCCAGCATGAAGTCCATGATGAAGCGATTGGTACCCGCGAATGTCTGAATGAAACTGTCCGCATCCTCCCGCCCTCGCATGGAAAGCGTCCCTTGTAAAGCAAGTGCGGCCATCTGTAGACCTGCAATCCAGCCTTCCGTGCGCTCGGCGAGCAGCGCGACCGCCTCCACGTCCAGGCCGAGGTCCATCACGTCGTTGAGGAATTGCGCCGCCTCGAGCCGGGTAAAGCTGAGATCGGCGGCGCGGAGTTCGACCGTCTGGGCGCGCGCGCGCAAGCGAGCCAGCGGCAGCGGGGGATCCGAACGGGTGGCGATCACCAAATGGAACGTCTGCGGGCAATGGTCGAGCAAAAAGGCCACCTGCTCGTGGATAGCCGGACTGTGGATGAACTGGTAATCATCCAGCACCAAAGCCATCTCCACGGCGGCGGCATCGAGATCGTTGACGAGGCTGGTCAAAACCGCTTCGGGCGGGGCCTGGAACGCTGCGGTCGTGAGTTGCGCAGCCTCATCCCCGATCGTGGAAACAGCCTCGCGCAACGCGGCGACCAGATAGCGCAGAAAGCGGCCAGGCTGATTATCGTCCTTATCGAGCGACAGCCAGGCCACCGGCATCCCACACCCGGCGACGCACGAGGCGACGACCGTCGTCTTACCGAAACCGGCAGGCGCGGTGATCAGCGTCAGCGGGCCGCGCAGCCCTTCCGCGATCCGCGCTTGCAGTCGCGGGCGCGCGACCAGGTCCGGCCGGATGAGGGGCAGACGGAGTTTGGTGCGGATAAGGGTATCAGTTATCCTTGTTGCATTCCTCTCCATCGCCATATCCTTGCGGGTTCTCTCTCCCCGCCACCACCGCTCTGAAATCGATCAGCTCTTCCACAAATGAAGCGGCATCAAACTCATCGAAACTCGCGGCTCGCGGCAGCATAATATCCAGACAGTGCAGCGCCATACGCACCCGCATCCGATTCCGAAACGCCGCATCATACCGGTATCCGGCGATTTTCAGGAAATCGGGCCTCATTTCTGGCGGATAATACCACCACAACAGCGAACCCATATCGTGCGCCGGGTCATCGAGCGACATCGCCTCCAGGTCCACCAGGTAGACTTTGTCATCTGCGGCGATTAGCCAGTTGGCATTGCAGATGTCGTTGTGGGATGACACTAGACCGGCGCCAACGAAGTCTTGTATCTCTCGCTCGAGAGCCTCCAGCGTTTCGTCAACCTCGTTCGCCACACTCGGAACCTGGTCCCGGTATAGCTCCCATCTGTGTCCAACACGCTTGACGGCTGCTAGCCCGACGTCTCTGTAGGTCTCGGATGTACGGGTTGGCAGGACTTCCCTTAGCGCCTGGCTGTGATGCATTTTGTTTACGACGGCGGCGATGTCTGGCAGATAATGGCGGAAATCCGGCCAGGAGGGACGTCTGCCTTCGATGTGGGGCTGCACCAGAATAGAGGTGCTATCTTCCAGGTAGCCTGATGCAACCACAGGCGGTGTCAGCCCCAAAGACGCCATCACCTGATAGCGGGCAACGTGCGCCCCCAGCTTGATGAAATAGCTATCGCCGTTACCGCGAGCGACGTAAGTTTCATGCCCACGTCCCGACGACGGCAGGGCAAGCTCCCATCGTTGGTCGGCCAGGTGACGCTGGAGAAAAATCACAACTTCCTGACGGTGCTGGTATCTATTGTTCACGACCATTCATCCACCAAAAGACTCCGGATCAAGACTTATCACTGGTTAGTTGATCCGTTTGATTCGAAGGCATGCATTGCGCTCCTATGTGTCCAACGAGATGTCAGGCGGCGCAAGCGAGTCAGTCGTAGCCATCTACTTGACGATATGACAACCTAGCGGTCATACTGTCACTGTTTCTCGTCTGTGGCGCGAGGATGCGTGACGATATTGGCGACGATTTGGATAACAAAAAGACTCAGCAAGATGATTCCGCCGATCACTGAGTCATATTTCCAAACCATGACCACAAATCCATAGTTCATTGAAATGTAGAGCGCGACATAGGGCAACAATTGTTTCCAATCCATCTTCTCTCGGAATGGAATCTTCAATATCCAGTCATACAGAGCTTCGATTGCCAGAAATGCTAGGAAAATTCCCAGAAAGATCGTGTATCGTAGCGTCTTCTGTTCCTGTTGGACGAGGAAAATCGCATAGATGGCTGGAATCGCCAAAAAGAAATATAGCCATCCGATCCTTTGCAGAAGAGCAAGCTGCTTCTTACGAATCAGAAAGATAAAAATCAGAAACACGTTGTTGACAAGCCCTAACGTGAAAAAGAGTGGTTCAAGCATTTTGAAGTCCTTTCTATCCTCGAGAAAATCTCACTCAAACGAGGTGAATAATGGTATTACACCGTTCATCCCCCAACAAGTACGCCGCTGTGATCTCAACCTCAACCTTCCGTCCCAACAACATACCGAACAGTTCTTGCTGAAAATTCTTGCAGCAATGATGACACAACGATAGAGGCGGCTGTGGGCAATCGGCAAAAGCACAGGCGCACCCCTCTACGATCCTCCCCGTCAAAACAAGGGCTGTGCCGTCCTCTGTAAATTCCAACCTCTCCCAATACTTCGAGGCATGTTCGACATTGACCCAATCCAGAAAACCTTGCACATTCCCGGTCCATTTCCCAATCCAGGCATCGAGATTGCGGGCGTGAAAGCACTCATAGCCTAGCTGATAGAAAATGTCCTTTTTGACCGCCTCGTCTTGCGAAGCGTCAATGAACTTGAGGAGGTTTTTCACCTGTTCCTGGTGCATTGCTTGGGGAACGTGAGACTTATTCATCGGATCTACTCCTTTTTGGACGAGATTCTGTACCCGGAATCCCTTTCTGTCAAGCGGTGGTATAATGCCGCACGAGCACTTTAACCGCGAATCACACGACTTCGCTAGTTTTTAAGAAAGATTCGCGTAGATTTGCGAGATTAGCGGTTTATTTTAGAGGAGCCACTATGAATACCGTTTCCCCCGAAAGTGTAGGATTTTCGTCCGCGCGACTCAAGCGCGTGGATCAGGTGATGCAGAAGTACGTGGATCAGGGCAAGCTGCCGGGCGTACTCAGCCTGGTCGCCCGGCGCGGGCAGGTCGCGCACCTGTCCAAAGTCGGCTGGATGGACGTCGAGGCTCAAAAACCTATCGCGTTCGACACCCTCTTTCGCATCTATTCGATGACCAAACCGCTTACCAGCGTCGCGGTGATGATGCTCTACGAAGAGGGTCACTTCTTTCTCAGTGATCCGGTCGCCAAATACATCCCCGAATTCGAGGACGTCAAGGTCTTCGTGCGCAAAACCGAGACGGGCGTCGAGCTAGACAACCTTAAGCGCCCGCTCACGATCCACCACCTGCTGACGCACACGGGCGGGCTGAGCTACGGCTTCGACGAGAATGACTACGTCGACAAGCAGATCCAAAACCGCGTCTGGCGGCACCACCATGACAATCCCGACATCACGCTGGAAGAGTTCGTCCACAGAATCGCCATGTGTCCGCTCCGCACACAGCCGGGCACGGAGTTCTACTACAGCCTGTCCATTGACGTGCTCGGCTACCTGGTGCAGGTCGTCTCAGGCCAGCCGTTCGACGCCTTCTTGCAGGAGCGCATCCTGGGGCCGCTGGGCATGGTAGATACCGCCTTCGACGTGCCGGAGAGCAAGCTCGACCGGTTTGCCGTCAACTACACGCCGGACAAGGAGAAGAAGGGCCTTGACGTTCTCGACGCGCCCGAGACGAGCCGTTACGCCAAACCCACGCGCTGTCCGGCCGGCGGCATGGGGCTGGTTTCGACGCTGGGGGACTATTACCGTTTCGCACAGATGCTCTGCAACAAGGGTGAGTTGGACGGGCAGCGGCTGCTCGGTCGCAAGACGGTCGAGCTGATGCGGAGCAACCACCTGCGCGACGGCGTCTGCCGCGACGGGAATCCGGCGTTGGGCTTCGGCCTGGGGTTTGGAGTTACCCTCGACGCCGAGCGGACACAGACGTTGGAGTCCGTGGGTACCTACGGCTGGGGCGGCGCGGCGACCACCCGCTTCGAGATTGATCCGCAGGAAGAACTGGTACACATCGAGATGACTCAGTTGATGGACAACGACTCCGTCCCGGTGCTGGACGAGATGCAGGTGGCGATCTACCAGGCGATTGTGGATTGAGAGGTATGGGCGAATAGCAGTGTCCCGCGCCGGAAATCGGCGCGGGACACTGGGCTGGGTAGGTAGAACTACCTTCGAGAAATTTGACTATCGACGCGCAAAACGCACTCTCGTCTCAGTAACAACTACAAATTGGTCATCCAGGTGATGAGCATAATGAGCCAACAAGCGGCGTAGCACTTCAATCTTGTTCCCGGCGCGTTCATTGTTAAGGCGCAATAGAACTACGCCCCTGTGCGGCCATTGTTCACGGTATACCTTCTCGCCAAAATCCTTATCATTGGTGATGAGAATGTAGTTCTCGTCAAACGCTTTCCGGACAATCTCCTCATCATCCATGCCCCGGCCTTCGTCGTATACCGAGAAAACCTCGTGCCGATGTTCACACAACCATTGCGCGACAGCCGGTCCAGTACACTCATCCACAAGGAAGCGCATTCAAGCCATCTCCATTTCCATAGGCACAAAAAAGACGCTACTCAGAGACTCTGAGGCAAATAGCAAACACGCCTGGATATCTTCCTCAACCAAACCGACATATTCCTGCAGAATCTCCCCAACCGTAGCCCCATGCGCCAACAAATTGAGAATATACTCGACTGTCAGGCGCGTTCCGCGAATGACTGGCTTGCCCACCATCACGTTAGGGTTGAGAACAATTCGATCAAGCAAGTATTGTTCACTCATCATCAATACCTCGTTTCTTTGCGTTTCCCATTCATACCACCATAATATACCTTCTCCCACAGAGGTCAACCATTTCGAGCACCGTCGAAAGACCGAATCCACTGCGCAATCTCATCAAGACTCGGTGCATATCCTCTCTCCGTCGAAACGAACAGGAACATTTATCAGCGAGCAAGTACAGTCAAGGATTTGCACATATCGATAACCCATTCCTCGCCGACGTGCTCGATCCCGTCCGAATCGGTAAATCGCCAGGCACTTTGATATGGTTCTCGTTGGAGCGGCTGAAACCCAAGGCGTTCATAAAGTGCAAGCGCACGAGGATTCGTCTTGGGTTCAACTGACAGGTAGAGTACTGTTTTCCCATGCTGATGCACAATACACTCCATATGAGTCAGAAGTGCGCGACCGACCCCCTGACTCCGATGCTGTCCAGAAACAAAGAGATCGACAACAATAGGAAAACTGTCGAGGGTATCGCTCCACTCTGGCGGCCTTTCAAGGAGGAGCAGACCAAAGCCAATGAGAATGCACTCACGTTCGGCGACAAGGTAGAAATAGGTCTGGTTATCGGTCGCTCGAATGCGGTCACGATGAATAGCGGGCTGCTCGGCATAGCGTAGCCGGCATAGTGCTGAAAGATCAGCGATTTGCGCGGTTCGAATTATCACCATAGCTAGACACCCAATGCTTTCTTTCAAAACGATGTTCCAGTACCGTTCTCAAAGCAGACAAGTCACTTTGCTTGTGAACGTCGTGCGTAAAGAGAAATACCGAACAAATACAAAATTAAGGTGACTTGAACCAGGTTATCGAAGGTGTGACGATGTGTTACTTCAGTCAAAAGCCCGGCCAACGGGTATACGAGCGCAAAGAATCCAACCAGCGCATAGATCAGATTCCGCAAGAGTTTCGAGCTTTGTTCCCGAAACAAGAGATAGGTTAAAAATCCGGTCAACACAGTTCCTAAAACTAATGACCCCCAAAAACCAAACCAATAATCGCTCACAGCGGCCATAAGCAAAAACTGAGCGCAATATACGGCAGCCAGAAGGGCCAAATCCAGAAAGCGCATCGGTACTCCCAGAATCAGTAATGTGAGCGCCAACATGGTAACCAATAAGGTCAGAGCATACGGGCTATTCCATAAAACACGTAACACTTGCGCTCCAGGCTGCTCCGGTTGCGGCAACGCCACTCCCATTCCGGCAGTCGTGATCGCGCGATCTAGCTGCCAAACCAGAACTGATCCACGCCCATCACTCGTCGAAGCTATCCGGGTAGGCGTGAGTATACCTTCCGGATAGTTGAGTTGAGTTAGAGGTAATCGATCGATCGTCAGGGTCAACACAAAATCACGAATATTCCTCTGCGCCGGGATTTGATAGTAAAAGGTTTCCATACCCCGTGAGGTATATACCACAGTAATCGTGTGATGTTGGCGAGGAGCCATCACACTCGTCCAGGTAATTTGATCCGGCGCAAACTGCAACTTCGAACTAATGTCTTGGCCATCCAACGTAATTTGGAAATCCTCGAACACTCTTTGTCCAGGCGACATTGGAAAGGTGAACTCCGCCTCTGTTTCGAGATTGGAATCATTGAGCACTTCATACGTAAACTGGGCCCGGATGATGTAGCCACTGTAGAGCGCATAACCTTTTTTCGCAATACCGCATAAGTTGCTACGAACTATCAATCGGTGGCAGCGTTTTCCATCGCTGCGCGAGTTGATTGAGTTGCGCCTGGGAGCGTTTCGGGGAACGCGTGTGCAATCTAAAACGCGCGCGATGG
>Ga0209723_1000165_pt1 | contig 130281 bp, 102 predicted proteins | sample BiotimSIPDNA_2_FD_185750 | JGI IMG/M metagenome (GOLD analysis project Ga0209723, IMG submission 185750) | Anaerobic biogas reactor microbial communites from Washington, USA - Biogas_R2 time_0 SIP DNA (SPAdes) (version 2) | ecosystem: Engineered > Bioreactor > Anaerobic > Unclassified | place... | reverse complement strand
CACCTCGAAACGAAGCACAAGCCACTACTGGAGTATATTAGTGGCTACACTCCGCAGGCGCAAACACGCCCTAAACCCATTCGCAACCCACTTCAACACCGCTCCCGCCTCGGAAACTTGGGACTAACATGGAGATACCATGGCTCAAGCACTTTTGCAGAACTTACGGCACACTACCGTCATTAGCCTTCTTCGAGCCTGCCGCTCACCCAACATCGCCGCCGCTCTACGAACATCCAGCTACCGACCACACGCGGCCATACGACTTATCACAACACCACCATGCACGATAATGAAATGACCCTGTCGGCGTCAGGCGGCCCCCGGCGCCGCCAACTCGACCAAGGACGCCGCTGACGGTCCCAGGGTGATCGTGGTATCAGACCCGGCGTCGGTGGTAACGTCACTCGGTGGGACGGGCGCATCGCCGAGGGTCAGGGCTTCTCCAGGAGCCACCGCTGACAGGCTAAGGTCAACCGGCGCGGATGAGAGGTTGAGGGCCAGCAGGTAGCGGCGGCCTTGCTCAGTGGTGAGGAGCACGCCCTGGATCGAGGCAGGCGTGCCCTGCGCGGGCCTGGCGTCGACCGCCTGTGCGAGCACAGGGGCGACCCGTTGGGAGACCTCCTCACCGAGGCGCTGGCACTCGGCCCACAGCGCGGCGCTCCTGGGGCGGTAGACAAAGTAGAGCACCCCGCGGCCCCCGTGGATGAGGGTGAGGTAGGTCATCTCCCGGACCTCTTCGGGCGTCGGCTCCCGGGACCACCACTCGATGGCGCCGAAGGCCTGGATCCACATGAACAGAGGTTTGCGCCCGCCCACGATGGGGTTGAGCCGGCGCATCCAGCTCGCGATGGAGAGGGTGTCCTCGTGGGGGATGGGATAGTGGTCCAGGGAGTACACGTCACAGGCCGGCTGGGCCTCCCTGGCGTAGCGCGAGGTCTCCTCCCAGAAGGTGGCCTCGTTGATCCACACGGGATGGAACGGATCGAGCGCGCGTACCCGGTTGGCGACCGAGAGAAGCTTCTCGGGCGTGGCGCGCGGCCCTGGCTCATCGACGGTATGCCAAGCGAGGAGCGCAGGGTGGTCCCGGAACTCGTTGACAAGGGTCTCGATGGCCTCCATGTCGAGGTTCGCGCTGTTGTCGTTCAGCTTCATCGGGAGGTGGAAGATGACCCGCAGCCCACGTGACCAGGCGTCGTCCATGAACCGGCGCCATCCGTCGATGGCCTCTGGCGGCGCCTGTCCCGTCGCGTAGATGATCCCCGTTGGCTCATGCCAGCGCTTCAGCATGACCGTGTTGAACTGACCGCCCGCCACCGCGGGCAGGTTCTCGACAGCGATCCACCCGGGCGCCATGACGATGAAGGGCTTGCCATCGACGACTAGGCAACGGTGGAGGTAGTCGATCTTCACCTCATTCCGCCGCGGAGCCCGGACGACGAGCTTGGCGCGACCGAGGGCGCGCTCACCATCGGTGACTCGGTGCCAAGTGGCCGATGCCGCGCCTGCCGGGAAGGGGATCGAGGCGATGCCGAGACCGTTCGTAAGGCGGAGCGGCACCTTCGGCCCGCTCGGTTCGCTCGATACCTCGACCTCATCAAGGCTTGGGTCGTGGGAACGGACGATGAGGCGCGCGGCCTCCTCATTGGTGTAGTAGGAGCGTTCGAAGAAGACCTCGACGGCTGGCGGCGCCACGAGGTTGCGGGTCTGGGTCACGGCGACCGTCTGACCCGAGGCGGTGGCGAAGCTGAGGAGCAGGTCCAGCGTCTCGAAGGCGGCGCGGTCGGGGAGCTCGATACGGAAGCGCCCGTCGCTCAGCGGGACCTCAGGCAAAGCGTCCTGGTCGGAGCCAAGCACCGCGGCTGTCACAGTGAGGTCGGTACGGCGCAGCCGGGCGGGCAGGTCCACGCGGCCCTCGATAGCGAGTCCGCGCGCATCCCGCATGGGCCGAATCTCGACGGGAGGCAGGGCGTGGTTCGCCAAGACGCGGGGATCGATGCCGACGAGCCGGACGAAGACCTCGGGCCGGTGGAGGGTGTCGCCGGCCCTGGAGTGGCATGACCACTCGCCTGATGCCGCCCGGTAGCGAGCCAGGTTGATCCGCATAGCCTCGGGTGGCGCCGCAGGCACGCCGAGTTCGGCGAAGGGGATTCGCAGCTCTGCGGTCCACCCGGACTCGTTGCGGGAGACCGCACCGGAGACCTCGGAGGGGAAGCTGATCGCGCGGTTGAGGGCAGCATAGTGGCGACCCTCGGCGTCGAGGGCGTAGTGTCGGTAGCCCCAGCCGCCCGACTCCGCGGAGATGAAGACCTCGACGTGATCGGAGGCGAACAGCGTCGGCGCGCGGGTGGGTTCGAGGCCCTCTTGGCAGAAGAAGCCGACGTAGAGCGCCTCCTCGTCGAAGAGCACCCTCGCGCGGGTGAGGGCCTCGGCGGGCTCGCCGTCGGACGTTCGCACGAACCCCTCAGCGGCCGGCGCTTCTTGCCAGGCGCGCTCGGAGAGGTCGCCGTCTATGTCCATCCGTCCCAGGGCGCGTCGGGCCGGGATGTCGGCGGCCGAGGGACCGGAGGGCTCCAATCCGTCCCCAGGCCGCGGGCCGTAGGGCGACGGTTCGGCGCCCGATTCCAGTTGCAGGCCATCGATCCACAGGGTGCCCGGACCGTCGGCGATGATGGCCACCCGGTTGCGGACCCCGGACCCCGGCTTGAACTGCGGAGTGACGAGGGTGTAGCGCTCCCACTCGTCGCTCACAGTGATGGTCCGGATGGCAGAGTTATGGTCGACGCTCACGTCCTCGCGGGTGGCGTCGGGCTGGAATCCCCCGTAGACGATGAGGCGCACGGGGAAGCCCGGTCGGCTGGCCTTGAGGTAGACCGAGAAGACGCAGGGCTTGGAGGTATCAGAGACGGTCATGTACGGGTAGTCGAGAGCGCTGCGGTTGCTCGGGCGCGTGTTGGTGAGCCGAACGGACCTTGAGTGGAAGCGGGCCTCGTCCTCGACCAGGGCGTACTCGACGCCGAAGTTGGGCTCCTGGAAGTCGCTCCAAGCCTCGCCCGGCCGCCACCAGTCGGGGATACCGGGCGCCGTGGCGTACTCGAGGGAGGAGTTATGGAGCAGGTTGGCGGGGTTGTCCTCGGGCGCCTCGGTCCAGAAACTGAGCGGCTCGGGCGCCGGTGGAGGCGGGAGCGCCGCGGGCGGCTCGGCGGAGATCGCGTTCGAGGGGATCCGTGCCACGAGGAGGAGGCTCAGGCCCAGGCACACGCCGAGGAGGATGCGGGCGAGGCACGAGGGGCTATCCCCCGCGTGCTTATGCAGGCTTTGGGCTGGTTCTATGTGCACAGTTGGACAGTATACGACGCGACCCCTGGCCCCGGAAGGCTGCCTAGAGTTGCATGAGGAGTAGCGCTTGGCCGTCTGACAGCAGCACGACGCCCGTGTCGATGGCGGCATCCGACGCGTAGCCCGGCGTGTCAAGAAAGACGTAGGGGCGTGGCGAGGCGGGCTGGTCAAGGGCGACCAGGCGAAGGCCCTCGTCGCCGCAGGCCACGTAGGCGGCGCCCGAGTCCATGTGCGCTCCACCAGCCTGCCCGGGCAGCGAAGTAGCGCCGAGGAGGGCTGGCTTGGCGTCATCGGTCACGTCGACTACGAGCAGGCCGGCACCACCGCAGGGGAGCAGCAAGTAGTTGCCGATCCGCCGGATATCGGCCGGGGCAGCCGGGAGATCGAGTCGGTGGGCCTCGGTCAGGGCGCCGTCGTCGTTCACGGTCACGGAGATCAGGCGCTGCTGGGCCGTGTCGACGACGAGCAGGTGGGTCCGGCCTGCCTCGATCAGGTCGGCGGAGGCGCCCGCAAGGTCGAGGGACTGGACGAGCTGGGGTGCCGCGGCATCGGTGAGATCGTAGGTGGCTACACCGGTGGCTCCGAGAGCGAGGTAAGCGGTGCTAGCCATGAAGGCGACATCGCGGAGTCCGGGGAGCGGTGTGATACTCGCGGCGGCCGGAGCATCGGAGGGGAGCGGCACTACGAGGAGCGACTCGTCGCCCTCACCCTCGGCGCCCGGGTCGGCGATGGCACACAGGCCGTCGGCGAGGTCGAGACGTGGCGCCGGCCCCGCCGTCCGAACCAGACCGCGGAACTGCGGGGATCGGCGGTCGGTAGCATCGATGATGGCGACGCCTTGATCTGTGCTCACCGCGGCGAGGCGGTTCCGGCTCGCAAGATGCGCGAGGCCCGTCAGTCCGCCGAAGCCCCCGCTCTGCAGAGGCGCCGTGGGGTCGGTCATGTCGAGAGAGTACATACCCTCACGATCGGCTGCGACGAGGAGCTCCGAACCTGCGGAAGTCACGGCGCGAGCGGTTCCGCGGTGGACGGACACGATCTGCGGGGCGTCCGGGGTCGCTACGGAAACCACACGCACGGCATCGCCATCGGGCCCGCGCTCGACGACGTACAGGTAGTCGCTCGAAGCTGTCACCCGGGTGGCGAGGGGCAGGTCTAGGCAGCTCAGCTCCTGCACCAGGGTCGGCACGGCGGCGTTCACGGAGATGAGGCCGACGCCCTCGACAACGGCGTGAACAACCGCTGCATCAACAGCAAGATCGAGGATACGAGCGCCGTCGGCCAGGACGTACTCGGCGAGGGAGCGCGGGCGGTTTGTCGATGTATCGACGATGACGAGGCGTCCGTCGTCGGTGCCCAGGTAGGCGCGACCGGAACCCAGAGCGATACAACGGGCGCCCCGGCGCTCGAACTGGCCGACGGTCTTCAGGGATCGGATGTCGTTCGTGTCCACGATTCGAAAGCCAAAGTCGGGGTCGACCACGTGGACGCGCCGGTCACGGACGTCGAGATCCACCGCGCCCAGATTGTTGCTGCGGATGGAGTTGGCGAGCCCGGGAGCATCGGGATCGGCGACGGAGTAGATGAGGAAGCCATGGTCTCCGTCCGCCACGTAGACGAAGGGGGAGTCATAGATCGCTCTCGGTTCGGCGCCGATGATCGCGTCAACGTGCGGCCCTTGGATCCAGCCCTCGTCCTCGGTACGGTCGAAGGCTGAGAAGCCGTGTCGGCACACGGCATAGACGCGCTCCGGACTAGCGGCCGTGACCTCGAGCACGCCGCTCCAGAGGAGAGACGAGACCTGAGTGGGCAGGCCCGGTAGGTAGGCGCCACCGCCCCCGCCGCCTCCGCCTCCGTCGCCACCACCGCCGTCGAGGCCGTCGTCAAGATCCGGCAAGGCGTCGCCGCCACCGGCACAGCCGACGAGGCTCAGCGGGACGGGGAGAGCGATGATCGCGGCGATCAGAGACACCGCGAGGATGGCGACCAGGCTCCTCAAGACGATCCGCCTCTTGTGCCGTCGGTATTCGGCACGAGTCAGAGTATACGCGACAGGCGAGCGTGGGCTCCAGCGTGACGCTACTGCCGGGTAAGCCGGAGCGCGGGGTCTCCAGGGGGCACCAAGACAAGCACCCGGTCGCCGTCCTCGAAGCGGTAGGCGAGGACCTCGATGTCCGAGCTTGCTCCCGCGGTCAGTGTCAGGTTGAGCCGTCCATCGCTGAGGCGCCAAGTCATGTCGATGTCGGCGCTTTCGTCCGGCGCTCCGACGGCGCCCGTGCCGCCAGGAGCGAAGGTCATCTCCATTGCCGAGCCGTCCATCACGCCGCGCCAACGACCGTGGAATCTGGCTTCCTCCGAGCCGCTCGTTTGCCCGCCCTCCGGCCCCGACGATGGATCCCCCGCCGACACAGCCTCACTTGGAACCCCAGCCGGCTGGGGTTCCGTTGGGCGTCCCTCTCCCAGTTCGAGAGCGTATTGACGTCCATCTCGGCTGAGGATGGCGCCCCGGAGAGTGGCAAGGTCAACCCGGTACCCGAAGACCGTCTCTCCCACCGCCACCCACCGGCGCTGCTTCGACTCAGGATGCACGACGAGGAGGCGCAGCTCGTTGCCGGACCCAACGATGGCCGCTACGTAGACGTCGATCGCTCGCGGCGACGACACGGGTCCCGCGGCTGGGTAGGGCAGCACTACGGCGCCTTGGTACGGATCGCCAAGCGGGGCGGGCGCCTCGGCAGCCCCCTCTGGCTGCGTCGCTACTCCCGAAACGCGGACGCGCCCCGGGGGGCTTGCATCGGTAACAGTCCCGGCCTGCGGGCGGAAGGCAGCGGGATCCGCGATGGCCCCGCCCGCTTGGAGCCTGCCCACGGACATGACTTCATCTGCGGGCGGCGCAGTAGCTCTGAGCAGGGCGGCAGGCGTCGGCTCGTTGCGCGTCCCGCAACCCGCCAGGAGCGCCCCGAGCACCGCGCACGACATGACCAGAGCCCACAGCCGCGTCACACTCATCACGTCCCCCCGCCGGTTGCCGCGAGAAACCCCCGAGGCCTATGCCTTGAGACAGAGGAATGTTTGGCAGGTACCGCCAAGTCCCTCGGTCCCGGAGGTGTTCTTCAATGCTTCGCCTGTTCACACTCCTACTAGCCCTGACCATTGCCTCTGCAGCCAACGCCCAGACCGCGGATGCCGTCTCCGTTCGCGATCACGGCGCCACCGGCGACGGCGTGACCGATGACACCGCCGCGTTCGAGGCGACCATCGACGCAGCGGCGGACATGGGCGGTTATGTCTATGTGCCCTCGGGCGAGTACCGCGTCACACGTCCGCTAACCCTCGAGGGGATCGGGATGACCGGGCCCGCGGTGGGCGCGTGGCCAGCCGATATCGATGCGTTGCCGGCCATCCTCCCAATGCACCACGATGGGCCCGCCGTTCACCTCCTCGCGGGGGGCTCGGTCCAAGGCCTGGACATTACCTATGACTGGCAGGGCGGCGAACCCGAGGACGGCCCGCCGGCGATCCTCATCTCAGGGATCGGCTGCCTGGTGCGCGATATGCGCATACGGTACGCGTGGGATGGGATCCTCACCGATGGCACGCATAATGTGGGGCGGTTGAATATCCAGGACGTGTTCATGGTGTCTGTACGCAATGTGGGCGTGCGGGTTACAGGTACGTGGGACGTCCCGGCTTTGCGGAACATCGAGGTGTGGAACATGGGGCCGGTGCCGCGCCCGCTCGAGCAAGGCATCGGGTTCCATCTGGGCAAGAACGACCTCATCCGCGTCACCGACTGCTTCGCCTTCGCCATGGGCACGGGGTTCCTCATCGAGGATGAGATAGAAGGACTGGAGATCGAGGGCGGCACCTGGGGCGTGCTCACGGGCTGCTCGACGGACTACTGCCCGGTCGGGGTCCATGTGCGGGGCGGCAACACGGTGAGCATCTCGGGCGGCACCTTCTGGGAGCACGGCCAGAGCCTCATCGTCGACGGCGAGGAGGCGCGCGTGCGCCTCACCGGCGCGGAACTGAAGTCCAACGGCGCCCCGGCGGTGGAGGTCCGGGCGGCTGACCACGTCGTCATCACGGGCTGTAGCCTGATCCGTAACATGGAGGGTTACGACGCGCCGGCGGTGGTGTGGAGCGGCGGTCGGCTGGTGCTGCAGGGGAACATGATCGAGGCGCGCGGCGCGGGCGTTGTCATCGAGGAAGGACGGGGCGCCGGCCTGATCCAGGGGAACCTCATCAGCTGCCAGGATGGTCAGGCTATCGTGGCGGATACGGGCCTGGAGCCTGCCATCTCCGTGAACGGCAACCAAGCAATGGACATCCCGCCGCCCCCGGTGGAGAACACCGAGGACTAGGGTTGGAAGGAGTCGAGCAGCGCCCTCGCCCTCGATCGGGAGGCCGTGATCGTGGTGCCTGCCGGATCGGTGAGTATCACATCGTAGGACCCATCCCCGTTGGGGATCATGTGGCCGATGTACGCCATGTTCACTAGGGCGCCGGGGTTGGCTCGCACGAAACCCATCTCCGACAGCCGATGCTCCAGCCGGTCGATGGTGAAGTACGTGGGGAACTCCTGGTCCTCGGTGCAGAGGACGACCCGGCGATCACGCCGCTCCGCGTACACCAACTCGCTGGGGTCAAGCAGGCGGACCGTCCCCTCGTCGTAGTCCTTCACGGGGATGCGGAGGGCTTCCCGGCCGGGCCGCTTCATGTCCGCGAGCTCCCGCGCGATGGCGGTGATGCGGTCCCGCAGATCGGCGACGGACTCGTCGCGGCGCTCGAGAGCCCGTTCCACTCGGTCGACGGTCACGGAGAGCCGGGCCTGGAACTCATCCAGATCCAAGGACTTGACCACGTAGTCGACGGCGGCCAACTCGAAGGCTTTCACGGCGAAGTGATCGTGGCCGGTGATGAAGGCAACAACGGGGGGATCTGGCATCGCCATGACGCGCTCGGCGACCTCGATCCCTGAGACGCGAGGCATCCGTATGTCCAGGAAGAGGGCGTCGGGCGGCATCTCAGCGCACATGCGGAGGCACTGGGTACCGTCGCTTGCCTCGCCGATAACGCGGATCTTCCCTGTGTTCTCCAACAACTCACGCATCACGTTCGCTGAGGAGGCGTCATCTTCAGCGACGAGAGCGGTGATCATAGGCGCCACTCCTGTAGTAAACGAGCTTCTCTCTCAGTATAGATCCTCATGACCCTCAGCCGAGCCCGGCGATTCGGCCTCTCTGTCAGCGCCAGGCAGCGTGAAGTGGAAGGTCGCCCCCGTCCCCGGCTCGCCCTCGGCCCAGATGGAGCCACCCAGGCGCTGGATGATGCGCTTGCACAGCGCAAGTCCGAGGCCCGTCCCCAAGCCCCCGCCTCCCCCATTCAAGGTCTCGAAGACGTTGAAGATCCGCCGGGCATCCTGAACCGCGAAGCCGGCGCCGTTGTCCTGTACCGTGATGGTCCACAAGGACCCGCTTCTGACCGCGCTGAACCGCACGACCAGGGGCGCGGAGCCACGGAACTTGAGGGCGTTGCTGAGCAGGTTCTGAAGAACCTGGCGAAGCATGCGCTCCTCGCCTTGGACGACGGGCAGGAAACCCGGCACCACCAGGGCCTCAGCCTCCTCGATCCTGGGTCCGAGGTCGAGTAGGACGCCCCGGAGCGCCGCCGCCAGATCCACGGGCCCGATGGCGAGGGGCTGCGTTCCCACACGCGAGTACTCCAGCAGACCATCCACCAACTCCGTCATGCGGAACGCGCCGCTCACCGCGTGTTGAGCCAGACGCGTAGCCTCGGTGTTGGAGGGGTCGATGAACCTCCTAAGGAGCAGCTGCACCGAGTTAGCGACGGCCCGGAGAGGCTCTTTGAGGTCGTGCGAGGCTAGGTACGCGAAGCTCTCCAGGTCGGCGTTAGAGCGTTCCAGGTCGGCCACAGCCTGATGCAGCAGCTCCTCCGAACCACGGACCTCCTCAAGGAGATAGCAGGCGCCCAGCAGGTCCTCCAGCCGGTGTGAGAGATCGCGGAGCAGATCGATGTCCTCGGAGGACCACCGCCCCTCGTCCCCACACCGATGGAGAGCCAGCAGGCACGGCGGCCCGTGCGGTGGGCCAAGAGCGCACGCCAGGTGGGAACGCACGCACCATGCCGCAGCCTCGGGGGGATAGGGGACGCCCCTGAGCCCCTCGCTGGCCAGGCAGGCGACGGGGCCTTCGGACTCCGCGACCCGTCGCATGTAGCCTCGCATCGGCTCACTGAGCGGCCGGACTTCGCTCCCCGTCGCCATCGGGGGCGGGGGGTGCCCCTCGCGGAAGCGGCACAGCGGCGCGCTATAGGTGGACGCATCGGGGTCGCAGTGGCTGTACAGCAGGGCGCGGTCGCAGTCGAAGATCTCGAGGAGCGCGTCCAGCAAGGCCGCGCCCAATCCCTCGAACGTCTGGCCGCGGCTCGCGGCCTCCGAGAGTGCGCCCATGGCCCTGCGCAACCGGGTGTTGCGTCGTTGAGCGACGAGGGGGGTTCCACCATCAGCGAGGAAGTGCGCGATGAGCATAACGGACGGCCGTTCGCGCCACAGGCAGGGACGTAGGACGGAGCGAGCTCGGACGCTGCCGCCGCCCGCGTAGAGCAGGTCGTGCTCGGTCCGGAGCGGCGCCGACTGCTGCGAAGTCCGCTCCACCAGGGCAAGGGCATGGGGTCCGAGCAGCAGGGAGGCTGACTCGCCCTCGAGGTCCGTCGGCTCACAGCCGAGGGTGGCGCATAGAGCCGCATTCGTGAACTCGATCCGGCCCTCGGTCAGTACCGCGACGCCGTCCCCATGCCGAGCCAGCAGGGCGACATCGACGTCTGTCAAGGGCTGGGGCGCCACCGCGATGCCGTCTTGGGGCAGCGGCTGTAGCTCGGTGATCGCCCCAACGGCCGCTCCATCCGGGAGGGTCAGGGTGTCTGTCGTGAGGATGACGTACAAGGGCCCATCGGGGGTGTCGACTACCCCATCGGGGTCCCGTCCCGCCTCGCCCCCATTGCCTGGCCTGACGATCTCGTCCACGGCCCTGCCCCGGAGGTCCGTCCGGCAGACGCCAATCAGGGCTCCGAGGGCGTAGTTAGCGGCGGAGATCCGACCGTCTGGCCCCTCGATGAAGGCCGGCGCCCCGAGGGAGTCGACAAGGCACTGAGCGATGGAGCCGAACGGGCGCGTCGCCAGTCCGACAGGTCCGTGATAGGCATGAGGTTCGGGACGTGTCCTGTCCCCATCGCTCCGACCCACTTTGAGGTCCCCCGTGTCCACGGCCTCTGAGGGCCCGCGTCAGCCCCGAGGCAGGGCTTCGCACTGCCCTCTGCGTTGACCTAGACGCTTGACCGGTGCTATAGTTCGTGCCGAAACGCAGAGGGGTTCGCGACCCCGCGAGGGACCCCCGCGACCCGAGCGCCGAAGTGGCGGAATCGGCAGACGCGGCGGACTCAAAATCCGTTGAGGGCAACCTCGTGTGGGTTCAAGTCCCACCTTCGGCACCACCACCTCTGAAATCCTCTCTCCACACACGCCGATACTGGGCCTCCCATCGCAGACATATAATGCTGTTTGACTGGCGTGAACACGGGCTGCTGCGCGCCCGCCCCCGGGAGGTCGGGCGTCTCTGGCTCCAATAGCAGAACCCTTGTTGGCCTTTCGCACGTCTTCCGTGGTACGCCCGGTAGGGCAGAGAGGACCAACCGCTATGGGTAGGTCGCGTGCGTGGACAGCAGTTGGCGCTCCCATCGTCGTGGCAGCGCTGCTCGCGGGGTGCGCGGGAGGCGGCCCTGGTACGGACCTCAGCACTCCGCAGGCCACCGCCGAACGCTGGGCAGAGTCGCTGGAGACGTCAAACTCGGGGGGCTACAACGAGGTTCTGGCCCCGGGTTACCGCTACGACGGAGCCGAGGGCGGCTCCAGTGAGGCGCTTCTGCCAGGGCTCTTCGGCGCGCAAGGCAACATCAGCGTCGAGGTCCTGAATGTTACGCAGTCGGGGAGCTCGGCTGTAGCCAGGGTGCGGTTGCAGTACACCGGCTATCTCTCGGACGTCTATGGCGGCGGCGGGAGTGGCGGCCAGGTGGACGGGAATCCCGGCTGGTCGAGTCCGGGCTTCGGGCCACCCGCTCCGCCACCGGAGGCTAGGGACGACGGGGCCGAAGCGGGAGGGCTGGCGCAGCCCCCGCTGCTCCGCGAGGTGGCGGGCGAGCAGGTCACCGCGACCCCCGTGAGCTTCACCGCGATCGTGATCCTCGGACTGCGCGACCTGGATGGCGTGTGGATGGTGGTGAGCCAGCGCCAGGAGACCTCTATCCTGCTGGTGGGCGACGGAGCCGAGGCGCCGGTGATCACGAGCCTGACCGGCAATGGCAGTGAGCGACCGGAGGTCGTTCCCAGGGGCGATATCGAGGTGCGCGCCTCCATCGAGGGCGCGAGCGGCAGCTCGCTGTTCACGCGCATCGGGTACATCCAGCGGACGCTGACACTCGATGGCGAGATCATGTCGGGCGTGATACGGGCGCCGCGCATCCCCGGCGAGTACGTCCTGGAGGTCTACGCGGAGCGGGCCTCGCCGACGGGCGCCTACGGCATAGCGACGCGTAGCATCGAGGTCGAGGTGCTGGACGCGCCCGCCGTTGGCTTCTCCTTCACCGTTGCCGATGGCGTGGATGCCGATCCGGCGGCTGCGACGACGGTCCGGAGCCTCCTCGAGGCAATCCACCGAGGGGAGGAGGCAACTCCCTTCTTCAGCCCCGACTATCGGTACGATGGTCAGACGGCCGAGTCGGCGGCTTGGAACGCTGATCTCCCCTTCGCTGGCTATGGCGACAGCGACATAGCCGCGACGATCACTGCGGCCGAAGCGATCCCAGGCGGCCAAGCGCTCACCCTTGAGATGGTCATGGAGATAGATGACTTCGGGGGCGATGGGCTGGTGCCCGTATACGACGATGCCCCCATTGGGAGGAGTGGACGCTCGGAAGACGGCGCCGAGTTCATGCCGGAGCCGTACGGGCCGAACCACAGTGAGGCGACCTATCGCGTCGAGGTCGGCGCCGACGATGACTTGATCACCGCGATGCGCGCACTGGAGCTCGTGGAATCACGCGGGCAGGCCGAGCTGCCGTCGGTTAGCGATCTGCTCGTCAACGGGTCCACCGAGCCCGCCCTTGCGGGCGCTGAGCGCTTCACTCTCACGGGGAGGGTCACTGGGTCCATCGCCTGGGCGCAGGTGTCGCCGGATCAGATGCGTGAGTACGTCGGCACCGGAGCCTTCACCACGGAGCTCCGGGCGCCGTTCACCAAGGGCCGCTGGCTCGTCCGGGCGGAGGCTTGGTCCTGGGGCGATGGAGGCAGCGCACGAGTGCTGCGCACCGTGGAGATTGCCGTCACCGAGGACGCGCCCACCCCGGAGGTGACGGTCGCGCCAGGTGTCAGCCTCTCGGAGGCGGCACGGACCACGGTGAACTCGTGGCTCGGCGGCCTCTACCTGGGCGACTCGAGGCGGCTTGATGCGGCCTACTCGAGCGGCTACGCCTTCGACGGTCTGACCAAGGCGGAGGCCTTGACTCCGCGGATCCGCGCCTACCACGCTGACTTCGGTCGGGCCGAGGTGACGGCGGCGGCGAACGCGGGTGGCGCTACACGGCTCTCGGTGGCTCTCGAGTTCGTCGGGCCCATTCAGTACTTCGTAGATCACCGTGCCATCGAATGGCCAGAGGGTCCTGAGACAGGCGCTCGCGATGTCATCGCCCCCGGTTACGAGCAGGCCACCACCGCGGTCGACGTGGTCATTGAACTGGGCTCGGATGACCGCATCACAGCCGAGTGGATCCGTTACGGGGTCTCTCGCGAGAGGAATGCTCCGGCCCTAGCCCTTGGCCCCGTGACGGTGGCAGGCGACAGTGGGCCGGTGACGGCAGGCCAGCATGTGGAGGTTCGGTCTGGGGTCACCGAGGGAGCGGCCGAGTATGCGGCGGTGCGTCTGGGCCCCTCGGCCACATGGACCGAGGGTCCGTTGGCCGTGGTGCCAGCGCCGACCACTCCGGGACGGTACGTGGCGGAAGTGGTGGCCCAGCGCGGAGTGCCACGGGTAGACTACGTGAGCGGCGACGGCAGCTCGGAGACGCCGCCTAGCGAACCGGACGACCCGTGGACAGGCATCTACGTGATCTCGGCGATCGAGGTGCGAGTCCAGTAGGGTCGCCGGCTTCGCGCCGCGCATTGCCAGGTCGTGACACGGACGTCTCGGGAGTGTTGTATCCTTCCAATGGGCGCCATGCGCAGCGAGAGTCGCTCAACGGAAGGGACGGCCATCCATGCTCGAGTCGGTGTCTGCCGCCATACCCTCCAAGGGGGTGTTGCGGGGGCCAGTTGTGTACTCCGAGTCGGAGGTGTCGCCTGAGCCGCCGGCCAGCATCGTGATCTTCGGCGCGTCGGGGGACCTCACCGCTCGCAAGCTCGTGCCTTCGCTGTACGATCTGTGCCGGCGGGGTTACCTGAACCCCCGATCGGTCATCGTGGGGGCGGCGCGTCGTCCGAAGACGACGGAGAGCTTCCGACAGGAGATGCATGAGGCTGTCAAAGCCCTGTCCCCGCAGTTCGATGAGACCCATTGGGCACGATTCGTGGAGCGCCTGCACTACCAGCCCATCGAGTTCGGCACTCCCGAGCACTACCAGGATCTGGCTCAGGAGCTTAGTCGCCTGGAGGCTGAACGCGGCCTGACCGGTGACCGCATCTTCTATCTCGCTACTGCGCCCCGCTACTACGCTCAGATAGTGGAGCGGCTGGACGCCGCAGGGCTCGCGCGGCCGCAGGTGGAGGCCCGCTGGGCAAGAGTCGTCTTCGAGAAGCCCTTTGGATACGACCTGGATAGCGCTCACGCCCTGAATGAGAGCGTCAGCCGGCATCTGGACGAGTCCCAGGTCTTCCGCATCGACCACTACCTGGGCAAGGACACCGTCCAGAACATCATGGCCTTCAGGCTGGGAAACGGGATCTTCGAGCCGCTGTTCAACCGCCGTTACGTGGACCATGTGCAGATCACCGCTGCCGAGGACATCGGTGTGGAGAGCGGCCGGGGCGGGTATTACGATGAGGCTGGCGCGCTGCGTGACGTCTTTCAGAACCACCTCCTCCAGTTGCTTTGCCTGGTGGCCATGGAGCCTCCCTCCGTGATCGGCGCGAAGGAGGTCCGGGACGAGAAGGCCAAGGTGCTGAGCGCGATTCGCGCACTAGGCCCCGTGGACACCTGGGCGGTTCGCGGCCAGTACGGACCCGGAGAGGCGAATGGCGAGCCGGTGCCCGGGTACCGGCAGGAGGAACGGGTTGCGGAGGACTCGCAGACCGAGACCTTCGTCGCCGCCCGGCTGCAGGTGGAGAACTGGCGGTGGGCCGGTGTGCCCTTCTTCCTCCGCACGGGGAAGCGGATGCCCAGCAAGTCGACACGCATCGTCGTGGTCTTCAAGCGCCCGCCTGCCCAGTACTTCCGCACCGTGACGTGCGTGGGGGATGTCTGCTCACTATCGCCGCCAGCTCCCAATGCCCTCGTGTTCGACATCCAGCCGAATGAGGGCGTGCATCTGTACCTCTGGGTGAAGCGCCCGGGCATGAACATGGATGTGCACCAGGTCGATATGAGCTTCCGGTATGATGAAGCCTTCCCGGGCAAGCTGCCCGATGCGTACGAGCGGCTGCTCGTCGATGTGATGCGCGGGGATCAGACCCTCTTCGCACGGTCCGACGAGATTGAGCGCGCTTGGGCGATCGTGTCGCCCGCCCTGAGCCATTGGGCGGGAACGGAGGCGTCCTTCCCGAACTACGCGGCGGGAACGTGGGGTCCCGAAGCCGCCGACCGGCTATTCCCCGCAGGCTCGGGCTGGCTGAACGAGGGGGTGTGATCGCGGTGCCACAATCGAGGCTGATCGTCGCGTCGGATCCTATAACATCCGCTCTCGACCTCTGGCTTGAGGCCTACCGGGATGCCCTGGCAAGCGGTCGGAGGTTCGCCGTCGGGTTGGCTGGTGGCCGCACGCCGGAGGCGTTGTACCGGCGGCTCGCTGTCGAGCCTCTGGACTGGGGCCGCATCGAGGTCTTCCTCGGCGACGAGCGCGCCGTTCCCCCGGATGACTCCCAGTCGAACTGGGGTATGATCGAACGGGTCCTCCTAGACCCAGTCTCTGCCCCGGTCGAGAACCTTTACCGTCCGCGAGGCGAGGCGGATGATCTGGCGGCAGCGGCCGCGGAGTACGCCCGGATCATGGAGGGCATGCTGCCGATGGCGGCGAGTGGGGCGCCCGTGCTGGACCTGTTGCTTCTGGGGTTGGGTTCCGACGGTCACACGGCCTCCCTGTTCCCCGGCTCGCGGGCTCTGAGCGTGAGCGATCGGTGGTATGTGAGCGCCGCGGGGCCGTCCCAGGTCGAGCCCCGGCTGACGATCACCTACCCCGTCATCGAGGCCGCGCGCGCCGTGTGCGTACTCGTGTTCGGGGAGTCCAAAGCGGGCATCCTGTCCCAGGTGCTTCAGGGAGAGCCCAGCTTGCCCGCCGCGCCGCTCAGAGACTGGCCGAACGTCATCTGGCTGACCGACGAGGAGGCTGCGCGCGAGGTCGTCACCGCGCCTGGGCTCCTCGATATCGAGCGACGCTAGCTCAAGATCGGGAGGGTGAGTAAGGCGATGGCAGACCGCACCGTGGGACTGGTGGGGCTTGGCGTCATGGGCGCCAACCTTGCGCGGAACATAGAGAGTCGCGGGCACGAGGTCTGTGTGTACAACCGGACCACGGAGACCATGCGTCGGTTTCTTCGCGAGCACGCGGAGGGACATCGCTTTCGGGGCATGGAGACCCTCGAGGAGCTCGCCGCAGCTCTCCCCAGCCCACGCGCGATCATCTTGATGGTCAATGCGGGGCCTCCTGTTGATGCGGTCATCGACGCCTTGCTCCCGTTCCTCTCGCCCGGGGACATCCTGGTCGATGGAGGGAACTCGAACTACCAGGACACGGAGGCGCGCTGCGCTCGACTATCGGGCAAGGGCATCGAGTATCTCGGCATGGGCGTCAGCGGCGGCGAGGAGGGCGCCCTGCGGGGCCCCAGCCTCATGCCTGGCGGCTCACGGCAGGCCTACGACCACCTGGAGCCAGTGCTGAGATCCATCGCAGCAGAGGCGGACACGGGACCGTGCGTCGCCTACGTGGGGCCTGGCGGCGCGGGACACTTCATCAAGATGGTGCACAACGGCATCGAGTACGCCGACATGCAGCTCATCGCCGAGGCCTACGATATGCTGCGCCGCGGCTACGGATTGGAGCCTCAGCGCCTCGCCGAGGTGTTCAGTGAGTGGAACTCCGGCGAACTCGAGAGCTACCTCATCGAGATCACGGCGGACATCCTGCGCACCGAGGATGACCAGGGCCGGGAGGGCCTGCTGCTGGACTACATCCTCGACGAGGCGGGCCAGAAGGGGACGGGCCGCTGGACGACCAAGGCGAGCATGGACTTCGCCGTGCCAACGCCGACTATCACGGCGGCCGTTGACGCTCGGGCCTTGTCCTCGCCGAAGGAGCTCCGGACCCATGCCTCCAATCTCCTGCCCTATCGTGATGAGATTGAGTTCGGCTCCCACGAGACTACGAGTCAGGTAAGAGAGGCGCTGTATGCCTCGAAGATCTGCTCCTACGCCCAGGGATTCGCCCTCATCGCGAAGGCCTCTGAGGAGATGAACTGGGGTATCGACCTCGCGGAGACGGCGCGCATCTGGAAGAGCGGCTGCATCATACGCGCCCGGTTCCTCGATGACGTCTCAGCGGCCTACCGGATCGAGCCGAAGACGCCCAACCTGGCTCTCACGGATCGGTTCGTAGGGGAGATCGCGAGCCGGATCGACTCATGGACGGAGGTCGTCGTGGCCGCCATGAGGGCGGGGATTCCCGTCCCGGCCATGGCCGCGTCCCTGACCTACTTGAACTCCTTGCGGACCCGCCGGCTGCCCGCGAACCTGATTCAAGCCCAGCGTGACTACTTCGGCGCCCACACCTATAAGCGTATCGACCGTGAGGGCGACTTCCACACTCAGTGGTACTGAGTTCGGTGGTCCCATCGAGAGGACTCGTGAGGAATGCATAAGGTTGCGCGGACGGTTGCGCCCATCCACAGACTGCTTGCCGAACGTTGGAGTCCCCGCGCGTTTCGGCCGGATCCAGTCGCGCCTGAGGCCTTAGTTGGCCTGCTCGAAGCCGCCCGTTGGGCGCCGTCGGCCGGCAATATGCAGCCATGGTACTTCATCGTGGCGACCCAAGAGCAGCCTGAGGAGTTCGAGAAGCTCCTCAGTTGTCTTGTCGAGGGCAATCGGCGCTGGTGCGGCACGGTCCCCGTCCTCATGCTCACGGTGGCCCGGGTCCAGGACACTGGCGGGGACGAGAACCGCTGGGCTACCCATGACGTCGGTCTGGCGGCGATGAGCCTGACGATTCAGGCGGCCTCCCTCGGCCTCTACTGCCATCAGATGGCGGGCGTGAGACGCCAGCATGCGGCGCAGCTTTACCAGGTTCCGGCCGGACACGAGGTGTGGACCGCGATCGCCGTAGGTTACCGCGGTGACCCAGAGAGCCTTCCCGACGACCTAATGGAGCGTGAACTGGCGCCCCGAACGCGCAAGCCCCTGGACTCCTTCGTGTTCTCTGGCTCCTGGGGCGAGACTCCGGCCTGGTTGCCCGAGGCTCCCTAGCCCGCATCATTCATGAGTGCTAGTCTGTGGTGTGCTTGCTGGATGTGCAGCGAGCGCTTGTCGGTTGCGTTGGTGTTGGTCTGTTCAGCAGTAGGCGGCGGGCATGGAGGGGCGGCTCGCTGTTGGCCGCCTGGCCGCTCTCTGGGTTCTGCCGCTCGCTCGCAGAGGGGCCGTGTTCCGCTGTTCCGGTGTTCCGCCGGGAAACGATACCCCCTTATTGTGGTACTCGCGCTCTCTCGGAGAGGCAGGGGGGTACCATAACGTATGTATAGTACCTCACGGAACAATGGAACATAGTACATACAGACCCCTCCCGTGCAGCCTCTAAGCCTTGGGCCCCAACGGTTTGCGGGATTCGAGGGGCTGTTGCCAGCGAGCCCTTTTCGGGCGGAACCCAGCGGCAACAGCGGCACAGCGGCGGGGAGTGAGACCAGGTAGCCATCGGTGGGTTCTGCAACCCGCCGATGGTTGTGGGCCTGCCTGGGCGCATAGCCCTCCATACGAGGCGAACTACCCACTCCCATGCAACAACCTCTAAACACTCTCATGAATAAGGCGGGCTAGGGCTCGCCTCCGCGCCATGGAGCGGGCAGGCGGAATCCGGCGCTCCGTAGGTTGTCGAGAAGTCCCATCGACTCGATCTCGAGCGACTCGCGGGTGAACTGGCCCAGAGCGATCCACTGAGCCCAGTTCTCGATGCCTACCGCGGCCAGACGCTCCCGAACCTCCGGATCGCGACCGGTCTCCCAGTCGGGGTAGCGCTCGGCGTACCACTGGTCGATCTCCTCATCGCTGGGAACTTGGTAGGAGTTGCGGTGCACCACCGCCTCAAGGGGCAGTCGAGGGCTGGATCCGGGGGCCTCGGCCGGGTAACCGAGCAGCAGCAGGCCCGCAGGCGCCACGTACTCTGGCGTCCCCAGCAAGGACCGGGTGTCCGCGGAGAGGACCGTGCCCTGGTAGCAGGTGCCGAGCCCCAGTCCTTCGGCCGCAATGCACACGTTCTGCAGCGCCAATAGCGCATCGGTGAAGCCAATGAAGAGGCTAACGAGTTCGTCCCGCATGAGGGACACGCCGTGGCGCTGAAACCAGCGTCCGAGTCGATAGGTGTCCACCAAGGCCATGACTGCCAAGGGCGCGGCGTCGGCATTCAGAGACCGCAATCTCGCAGTGTCGTCAATCACCATCAGGGAGTAGTGTTGCAGTCCGCCTGCCGTCGGGGCGCGCACACCCGCCTCGAGGATGCGGTGTAGAACGTCGTCGGGGACGGGGTCCGGTCTGTACTCGCGTATCGACCGGTGGTTGAGGAGAGTCTGGAGCACTGTATTCGTTTCAGCAGACGGTTCGTGCATCCGATGCCTCCCACAAGGCGCGGGGCGCCTGAGTTAGAAGAGTCTAACCATCAGCCTATCCGCTTCGCGGCAACCCTTCCACCCCAGGAGCTGCATCAGCGGCCACCGAGGCCCGAGAGCTGGATGCCCTCGGTGAAGAACCTCTGGTTGAACAGGAAGACGACGAGCACCGGCAGCAGCACGATGACCGAGGCGGCCATCAGTAGGGTCCATTCGGTTCCGTACAGGCCCTGAAAGCTGGCGAGACCGATGGGCAGCGTCTTCTTGGCGGTAGAGTTGATGAAGATGAGGGGCCCCATGAAGTCATTCCATGAACCGATGAAGGTGAAGGTGGCGAGGGTTGCCAGGGCTGGCTTGGAGAGGGGCAGGATGACGTGCCGCAGCACGCCCAGCTTCCCGCAGCCATCGATTCGGGCGGCGTCCTCGAGCTCCCGGGGGATGCCCATGAAGAACTGCCTCAGCAGGAAGGTGCCGTAGGCCGAAAACAGACCCGGGAGGATGAGGGCCCAGTACGTGTCCACTAACCGCAGCTCTCGAAGCAGGATGAAGACCGGGATGAGCGTCACCACTCCCGGGACCATCATGGTGGCCAGGTACCCGATGAAGAGCTGCTCGCGCCCAGGAAACTCCAGACGTGCGAAGGCGTAAGCTGCCAACGCGCAGGTGAGGAGTTGCCCCAAGGTTACCACTGTCGCCACGAATATGCTGTTCAAGTAGAACATCACGAAGGCGTGCTCGACGCGGAAAGCTCTGATGGCCCGGTCGCCGATCCATACGTCTACGAGGTAGAACTCATCTAGCTTGATCGCCTTCCATGCCTCGGGGTAGTTGCTCCACTGGATGTCGAGCTGCCTCTTGGGTCGTAGGGCCTGCCGCTCGATGAGCAAGTCCTCGTCAGGGGTATCGAGGGCCGCCACCCGCACTTGGGTCGGGGCATGCTCGGCGATGAGGGCGTACTCCCTCTCGTCGGCGCCGATGTAGACCTCTCGGTTACGTCCCCTCACCTCGGCCCTCACGTGCTTGCGAGGGATGAACTCCGGCGGCATCACGAAAACGGCCCCGGGCTGTTTGAGCGAGGTCGACAGCATCCACACCAGCGGGGTGAGCATGGTGACGGCGCCCACGGCCAACACGATGTACGTGGCGACGGCTCCCAGGCTGGTCACTCGCGAGCGCGAGCGACCGCTACGCGTCGTCACCGCTGAGGGTGTCTGTTGCGGCGCCAACGGAGTGCCGAGGCCTGGCAGCGGGCCGCTCATAGGGTCTGCACCCGCTTCCCGCCATGCTTGTAGGTGACGAGAGTGAACCCGAACACCAGCAGGAACAGGACCCACGCTATCGCGGCGGCATAGCCCATGCGGAACCACTCGAAGGCGTTCTGGTAGATGAAGTACATGAGGGTGGTGGTGGAGCCCGCCGGTCCGCCTTGGGTGATCAGGAACGCCTGGCTGAAGCCGCCTTGGAATCCTCCGATGATGCTCATGATGGTGATGAAGAAGGTCGTCGGGCCGAGGAGCGGGAGCGTGACGTGTCGCAGCTTGCCCCACCAGCCGGCTCCGTCCAACTCCGCGGCCTCATAGAGGTCCCTGGGAATCCCCTGCAGACCCGCGAGGTAGAGCAGGCAGTTGTAACCCCCTACCCCGCCCCAGATGCCCATGATGATGAAGGCAGGCTTCGTGAGAGCGGGGTTATCGAGCCAAGCAGGCCCTATGCCCACGGTCGAACGCAGGAACGCGTTGATGAGCCCCCACTGGGTGTTCAGGAGCCACTGCCATAGCAGGCAGATGGGCACGGCGGGCAGGATGGATGGCAGGAAGTAGACGGATCGTCCGGCGACCATTCCCGGCAGCTTCTGGCTCATGAGCATCGCCAGGAATAGGCTTCCGGCCATGCCGATGGGGATGCCGAGCATAAGGTAGATGGTGTTGTAGAGGTACTGCCAGAAGCGCTCGTCCCTCGGGGCCAATACGCCATCGACCTCGTGCACTCCCAGCAGCCTCTGGAAGTTCTCCAGACCGACGAACTCGGCGGTGTCGATGGGACGCACCACGTCCCAACGGTAGAACGAGAGGAGCAGGGCCGCTCCCACGGGCAGGAGTGTGAATACCAGGAACCCCAGGAGGTTAGGCAGGACGAAGGCATAGGACCCAAGCCAGTCCCTCCACCTGCGTGGAGCGCACTGCCGCGTGGGCGCGTTCATGCTCTGGTCACTCAAGGGCAGGCTCACCCCCCCCCAGAGTGCTCCCGCCATGGATGGCCTCGGCCCTCCACCATCGGCCTCGGCGCGGGCGAATGGATGCGGGTGGGCACTCATCGTCAGGACCGGCTAGAACTCGTCGTCCATGCCGTCGCCGAGGTCGTCGTAGTCGTCGGAGTCCGAATACGTGGAGACGCGTCGGCCCACGTAGACCTCCATGACGAGCTCCACCGGGGTCCAACCCGGGGACAGGCTCTCCACGATCTCGCTGTTGATGAGGTCGATCACCGCCTCCTCATCCTCGGGCTCGAACTCGTCGAGGAGGATAACGGAGCCGTAGATGGAGTCGACGGCAGTGGTTCCCATATAGTGGAGGTCGAGGAACCCCACCAGGTCATCGTCGGCATCGTACATGGCGTACCGCTCCGAGCTTGGCGTGCGCACGACACGGGAGAAGCGAACGTTGCTCATCGGGTCGGCCATGGCTGTGCCTCCACTCGCCGCCCCAGCGCGGCGTGCTAGGCCGAGCGGAGCCCGGCATGACGCGTCTTCTTCCCGAGTTGGGCCGCGACCTGCGCCCGCCCGGCTCCTCCTGAGTGGATCACTGCTTCGGCGGCAGGCTGGACACGTAGCCATCTCTCGGCATGTCGAAGATCACGGCCTTGGTCGGGCACACCTCCACGCACGCGCCACACGCGAAGCAGTCAGGCAGCCCCACGGTGCGGCCGTCCGAGTTGATGCGGGCGTCCGCCGCGCGGCTGGGACACTCCCTAACGCACTTCTGGCACCGCACACAGAGATCCGTGCTCACGCGCACACGGGCCAGGGAGAAGTGCTCGGCGACCCACGACCAGAGGCCAAAGGGGCAGATCAAGTGGCAATAGGGGCGGTACCAGAAGAGGCAGAGGAGGAACGCGAAGATCAGGACCCACCATGGGAAGGCGATGGTCCAGTTGAATACCTTGAAGAGATTCGCGTAGTGGTACAACACGAGCTTGTCGATCCCGAAGATCCAGCCGAACAGGAAGCACAGCACCAAGCCGAACAGAAGCACCCTCAGCGCATTGGTCAACCAGAAGGGTGGCTTCCACTTCTTGGCGGGAGAGAAGCGATGGATCACATCCTGCAGCGACCCGAGTGGGCACCCCCAGCCGCAGATGAGCTTGTTGCCCGCGATGGCAAGTAGCGTGAAGGCTAGGAGCGTCAGGGCACGATCGACTGGCTGTCCCTCGAGGCCGGCGAGGTACTTGATGGCCTTCACGAAGCTCTCCATCGGGTTGGTCTGGCCGCCGAACCAGAGCCCGAAAACCAGCACGCCCGCGGCCAACAGGGCCCAGCGCCATCTGCTGAAGTCTCGGCGCGAGTGGAGCGCCAGTAGCCCGATCACGCAGGCGACCCCGAACAGCGGGAAAACGGCCAGGGTGTACCAGTCCACCGAACTCTCCTCCGCGAGGTGCTCCAGAGCCTCGCGGACACCTGCCTCGCCAGCGGGGAGGTCGGCAACGTGGACGCCCGTCACCGGCCATTGGCGCGCATCCGCGTAGTCGTGGGAAAGCATATGGATCAGCTTGCCCACCGGCACGTTGTTCTCATTGGCGTGCCTCTGGAGCGCCCAGTTGGGGTTGGTGATCACCTCGGGCTCTCCAGTCGCGGTGACGGCATAGTAGGCTGCCATCATCACACAGGCCGAGACGACGAGGACGATGGGTACCGCCCGCCGTCCGATCGATTGCGTCATATCTAAGGGCCTCCCCTATGTGGCGAGGAGTACGCCACAGTGGCATGAGACGTCGCGGAACTCCGCCGTATTCCACGGGATGTTCGCCTCTACCGGCTGGCACTCATGCTAACTGTGATCTGCAGCATCATGCGCAAGGGTGGGTGCGCTGGCGCAACAGCCTGGCATGGTCTATGGGAGGGCGCGTCGGTGGAGGTGATCCAGCTACCGCATAGTGGCTCGGTGCTCGATAGCTGCTGAAGCCCCCTCTGGCGGCCACAGCCGGCAAAGGTTATCATACCCCCGCGTCGAACACTGGGGCCGTGCCTGGTCGCAGACCAGGCCGTTTTGGTACGCCTGGCTCGGCCCACCGTGGATCAGCCAGTCCTTCCCGGGACGGTGTCACCCTTTCGGGAGAGCCTCAAGCATGAGATCGAGCGAGCCCGCGCTCATTCGGCACGGGTGCTCGCGAGGGGAGCTGTCGGCATGGACTTCGAGTTCAGTGAGGATCAGCAAGCGGTACTCGATGCGGTGCGGGAGTTCTGCGAGGAGGAACTGAAGCCGAAGGCAGAAGAGACGGACGCCTCGGGCGAGTTCCCGTGGGAGAACCTCCGGAAGATGGCCGAGTTGGATCTCTTCGGGATCCCTGTGTCTGAGGAGTATGGCGGCCTCGGCATGGACTTCCTCACCTGGGCCGCCGTAGGTATGGAGATCTCCCAGGCATGCACCACGACCGGCGCGGTATTCGGCGCCCACATGCTCGCGCAGTATCCCCTGATGCTCTTCGGGACCGAGGAGCAGAAGCGAAAGTACCTCACTCCCCTCGCGACGGGTGAGAAGATCGGGGCCTTCGGTCTGACCGAGCCCGGCGCGGGCTCCGACGCGGGCAACGTGCGCACGAGCGCCGTGCTGCAGGACGGCTACTATGTCCTCAACGGCAGTAAGATCTTCATCACCAACGCGGGTCCGGCGGAGATCTACATTGTCATTGGCAACCTCCAGCCGGATCGCGGCGCCCGCGGCATGACCGCCTTCATCTTCGAGACGGGCTACGAAGGCTTCACCATCGGCAAGAACGAGAAGAAGATGGCGTTCCCCTCGTTGCCGAACCGGGAGCTCATCTTCCAGGATGCCAAGACTCCTGCGGAGAACGTCCTGGCCGGCGAGAAGCGGGGCTTCCGCGTGGCCATGCAGACCCTGGATGTTGGCCGAATCGGCATGGGCATCGGCGCCGTGGGCGTTGCGGAGGCCGCGCTGAAGCACGCCCTGAGCTACGCCAAGGAGAGGGTTCAGTTCGGTCAGCCCATCTCGGCCTTCCAGGCCATTCAGGTAAAGCTGGCGGACATGGCGACGGAGATCGAGTGCGCTCGGCTCCTGTGCCTCCAGGCAGCATGGCTCAAGGACGCGGGCAAGCCCTTCGAGAAGCAGGCCGCTATGGCCAAGCTGTTCGCCTCCGAGGTCGCCATGCGAACCACTACCCAAGCGGTCCAGGTCCTGGGCGGCTACGGGTACACGAAGGAGTTCCCCGTCGAGCGGCTCATGCGCGAGGCGAAGCTTTTCGAGATCGTTGAGGGCACCTCGGAAATCCAGCGCCTCGTCATCGCCAATCACATCCTGAAGTAGGGAGCGCGCTGTTGAAGATCGTTGTCTGCATCAAGCAGGTACCAGCCACGACCAATGTGCGGATCGACCCCGAGACGAACGCCCTGATCCGTGAGGGTGTTGAGTCCCAGGTCAATCCTTTCGATGAGAACGCCCTCGAGGCGGCCCTTCAGGTCAAGGACGGCTACGACGGGGAGTGCCAGGTCATCGCCTTGACCATGGGCCCCCCTCAAGCCGAGGCGGCTCTCCGTGACGCCGTCGCAATGGGTTGCGACGACGCGATCCTGCTGACTGACGGCGCCTTCCGGGGCGCGGATACCCTGGCTACCTCATACACCCTCGCGCAGGCGATCCGGCGGATTGGCGACGTGGATCTGGTTCTCTGCGGCAAGCAAGCCATCGATGGCGACACGGCCCAAGTGGGGCCGGGCGTCGCCGAGCACCTCGGCGTGCCCCAGATCACCTTCGCCATAGAGCTGTCGCTAGAGGGAAGGAAGATCACCGCCAAACGCATGCTGGAGGACAGTTTCGAGGTCGTCGAGTGTCGTATGCCAGCCGTTGTCACAGTGGTGAAGCAGATCAACGACCCACGTCGCGCCTCCATGAAGAACGTTCTGAAGGCGCGGAAGCGGGAGATCACGCGATGGACGGCGGAGGACATCGATGCTGACCCGGACCGGATCGGCTTTCAAGGGTCACCGACGGTGGTCTGGAAGGTGTTCGCGCCCGAGGGTCGCAAGGGCGGTCGGAAGCTGGAGGGCGAGGTCGGGGACGTCGTGCATGCCTTGGCCGACGAGATCCTGGAGATACGCAAGGGCCTGAGCACGGCGTAGGAACGCCCTCGCCCACGCGAGGAGCACTGACCTTGCTCGCGCCTACGGCAGGGCAAGCCCCGGCGCGCTTGGTGACAACTGACCCATAGAGAACGGATCCGCAACCAATGGCTCTGAACATCAAAGAGGAACTCTGCACGGCCTGTGGCCTCTGTGTGCGCGTCTGCCCATACGAGGGCGTCGTCGTGGAGGGCAACACGGCCGTCTTCACCGAGCGCTGCAACCTCTGCGGCCAGTGCGTCTCCTCGTGCCCCGTCGACGCGATCGTCGTGGAGCTCCCGAAGAAGGGCGACGTTGACACGAGTCTCTGGTCGAACGTCTGGGTGCTGGCCGAGACCGAGGACGGTCGCCTGAAGGGCGGGACCATCGAGCTCCTTGGCCAGGGCCGGCTCCTCGCCGAGGCGCGCGGCTGCGCCCTGGAGGGCGTCGTTCTGGGCGACCGGTGCGACGAACTCGCCAAGGACATGATCGCCTTCGGAGCGGACAAGGTGTACGTGGTTGAGGACCCGGTGCTGGCACGCTATCGCACCGGGCCGTTCGCCTCGGTCATTGCCGGACTCATCCATGACCGGAAGCCCGAGATGGTGTTGATCTCAGCGACGCCCCAGGGACGCGACCTGGGATCGCGGCTCGCGGCGAGGATCGGCGCGGGCTTGACCGCCGACTGCACGGGGCTCTCGATCTGGGACGAGGAGCCGCTCCTCCTGCAGACCCGCCCCGCCTTTGGTGGCAACATCATGGCGAGCATCCTGTGCCGCGAGGCTCGGCCGCAGATGTCCACCGTCCGTCCCAACGTGTTCAAGAAGCCCCAGGCAGACCCGAGCCGCACCGGCGCCATCGAGAGGGTCGCCGTCCATCTCGACGAGAAGCATGCCATGACGAAGATCCTGGAGGTCATCCGCGAGGAGGGTGGCGAGGAGGTAAACCTCGCGGACGCTCAGATCATCGTCTCCGGGGGCCGGGGGATCCAGGCGCCTGAGAACTTCGCGCTGATCCGCTCTCTGGCCGAGGTGTTGGGGGCCGCCGTAGGAGCCTCGCGCGCGACCGTTGACGCAGGCTGGATCTCGGCCACCCACCAGGTTGGCCAAACCGGTAAAACAGTCTCGCCCAAGCTGTACATCGCGTGCGGGATCTCGGGCGCGATACAGCACCTGGCCGGCATGAGCAGCTCCGACTACATCATCGCCATCAATCGAGACCCCTCGGCGCCCATCTTCGAGGTTGCGGACCTAGGCGTCGTGGGCGATGTGTTCCAGATCGTGCCCGCTCTGCGTGAGGAGCTCGCGAAGCGCCTCGCCGAGTGACGCGAGGCGCTTCGGCGCGCCCACGGAGTGCCTACGGGTTATTGAACCATGCCTCCAGGAAGGCATCCAGGCTGCCCGGGTACTCGGCCTCGGCGAGGAACTCCGTGCCGATCTGATTCCCCCAGGCGTAGCTGATGTAGGTTCGGCCACGGAACTCGCACAGGTCCACGTCGGAGTTGTTCCGGTTCTGGGCCGCGAGGATGTGGTCACGCTCCGCCTCGGATAGCCTCGGGTTCGCGAAGCGCTTGTCCTCGGGTGACACCTCCATGAGGGGTCCGAAGCGGTTCGGCTCCCAGTGCACGAGGTCTGGCGAACGCACGATGTATGGCAGCCACTGCGGACCCTCGAGGGCCTCCAGATAGATCATGTAGTACAGCCCGTTCTGCCATCTCAAGGCCGGACAGGCGGAGTAGCGCTCTCGCGTGAACACACACTCGGCGGGCAGGAGCTCCCAGTGAACCAGGTCGTCGGACCGCGCGAACCGCATCGTGAAGGGGTTGCCGACGACCTCGGGCGGCGCCCCCACCTCGATGGCCATGACGTAACCCTCGGGGCCGCGGCATACGCTCGTGTTGAACAGCTCCCACCCGGGCAGCTCCAGAGCCACGGACTCATCCCATGTCCGCAGGTCTGACGAGCGCCACAGCCGGATCACCGACTCTCCCCAGCCACCGAGGCCGTACACCCAAACGGCCCCATCCTCCACATAGGCGCAGCCCAGGTGAGCGCCCGTCGCGAAGGCTGGCGTCGGCTCACCTGTCGCCACATCGACGAATCGGAAGTAGGAGTCGCCGGTGGCGTTGGCGGTGTACTGCTGCCGGACGTACTCGAAGCGGTAGAGTCTATCCTTGAAGACCACGGGAGTGGCCTCGACGAGGTCGCACTCGATGGCGCCCGCCTTGACGATCACCGGCGGACGCGTGTTCGCGCCGCGCGGCTGGAATCCGTACAGCCGGAGTATGCTCGGGGGCGGCGCCGCGTCGCGAGGCTGGTCACGGTTCGCGCCGAGGGTCTCCCATCGGAGCGAGTAGCTGGTGCCGTTCTGCGCCGAGCCCTGGTCGCCCGACCAGCGCACCCCCATCCCCTCCAGGGCCGACTCCGGTTGGTTGAGACCGGGCGGACGGGCGGGATCGCGCACGATCGAGCCAATCGGCTTCAGCGTCTCCGGGTCCAGTCGCCATGTCCCGCTGCCGTGCAGCCAGTGGGACCAACTCTGGGAGAGAGAGCCATCCGGCTCTCGCCCGACGGCTCCCACCTGGACGAGGGCCGGCACGGAGCCGCCGCCGCTGAACTCCCATCGGTGTTCCCAGTCGCTCGTCTGGTAGATCCGCCAGCCGTCGTCTTCGAGGCGCGCGCTGTACGCCTGAGTGTTCCCCTCGGCATCGAACTTGTGGTAGCTCAAGAGGGGCCTGGCTTCGTGGTCGAAGCCGATGGCGAGGTTCATGTTGATCATCCCGCCGCGAACGGGCACAGGATCGACGATCTCCCCTGTGCCTAGAGTGATGGGCAACTCAAGCGCCTCGCCGCGGCTCGTCTCCCAGTGGACCAGGTCCGCACTGCGCGCGTACGACAGATCGTGATTGGTCTCGCAGCCCGGCTCGTCGCGCCACATCCAGGCCAGATGGTACCGCCCGTCAGGCCCGAGCGTCGGTCCGGTGAAGTAGGCGTTCATCGCCCCGCCACCAGACAGAAGCGGCTCATCCATCAGGCGGCGCCACGTCTGAGTCCCGTGATCGTAGCGGTTGAAGAGCTGCTCCCCGTTGCCGCTCTGGCCATCTCGGTAGGTAAAGATCAGCTCGTTGTTCGGGCCGCGGAAGAAACGCGGGTACGTGACACGGTCCTCTCGCTCGCCGACCATGCGGTCGACGCGGAGGAAGCTACCGATGTCCAGTGGCCGCTCTGTCCGGAAGTACTTGAGTGGGTGTCCGTGGAGGTTCCCCGAGAGGTGGATGAAGCCGTCATCATCCACGTGCACGGCGATGTAGTTGTGGCTATCCCAGCCGACAGTCTCCGGGAGGACGACCCTCTGCCAGTCACGTTCACCGAGGTGGCGGCTCGCCACCGTCATCCGTCGCTCGGCATCGTAGTAGGCGACGAACTGCTGGTCCCCCCGTGTCAGGAGCGCGAAACCCACCGGATGCCCGGCCCAGACCGGAGCGATGTCGAGCGCCTCCACAACGATGGGTTCACCGGGGGCAGCGCGCACGGCGCTCGAGATGAGGAGGAGACCGGCGCTCAGCGCCACGAGACGGCATTGGGTTCCCACAGGCATACACCTCCGACTGGCGCCTACAGGCCGGCTGATGGCGACTTCCCGCCGACCTCCACAGGCACCTCGTCCATGATCTCTATTCGGGTAGCGCCGACGCGGCAGCGACAAGCCCGCACGCCAACCCCTGCGGCCCATGCCTCGGCGAGGGCCGCAGCGAACTCGGGGTCTCTCTCGGTGAAGGGCCGGACCACCCGCGCGTCGGAACGCTGCACCACGAACCACACCTCGAAGGCGCCGCCCGCACGACTCGCCTCGGCCATCTCTATGAGATGCCGGGCGCCGCGAAGGCTCGGAGCGTCAGGGAAGCGTGCGACGCCGTTCTCAACATAGTTGACGGACTTCGTCTCCACCATGAGGAGGCCGCCTTCGCGCGCCAGCACAAGGTCCAGGCGTCCCGAGCCGAAGGCCGGCTCACTACTGTGGACCCTCCAACCGGCGAGCGTTCCGATCCTCCCGTTGTCCACGGCCTCAGCCAGAAGCCGCGGAGGCATCCTCGAGTCGACTCCCACCCACCGGCCCCGGAAGCGTACCAGCGTCAGATCATACTGGGTCGCCCTACCCTCGCCCGTAGCCCGTGTCAGGAGCACCGGGGCACCCTCGGTGAGCAGCTCGTGCATCCGCCCGCTGTTTGGCACATGGACGTACACGCTCCGGCGACCGATCCTTACCGTGGCGGCGAACCGGTTCTCTCTGCGCACGAACTGAGCCGGCTTCAGGGCACTTAGGAATCGCATGGGGCATCTTGGTTTCATGTTCTCGGCCGGCGGTGTCCGGCCTGCTCAGGAGGGGTCGGATAGCATCGAGGGAAGCCTGCTACAGGAGGCGTCAGACTTGGTTCCCGACCGGGTGGAGCAGGTCAACGTGGACACGGAGCTGCTGGCATGGGCTCGGGCATGGATCCAGACGAGTGGCGAGGACGCCGCGACAGCGCGCGGGCACGTCATTAGCGCCGCAGCGGCCGTGGCGCTCGGTGACGCTGTTGCGCCTGAGACTACGGTTCCCACACGCCTCTACGACGCCTGCCGGCAGCTGGACGGCCAAGCCCTGGGCCAGCTCTACGAGTGCCTGCTGACCGGTGACACCCGCGCATCGGCCGACCGTAAGCGACAGGGCAGCTACTACACGCCTCTCTGGCTCGTGGAAGCGCTGCTGGATCGGGCCCTGGAGCCGTTCCTCCGAAGCTGTTCGTCGCCAACCGAAGTGCTGGATCTGCGGGTGGTCGACCCCACGATGGGAGCTGGCGCGTTTCTCCTGCGAGCGGCCGCTCGGATGGCTCGTCGGTGCGAGGAGCTGACTGGCCCCGGCCCACAGTGGCGAGCTCGCATCGCCGCGCAATGCCTGTTCGGGGTGGACGCCGATCCCGCCGCGGCCAAGGTGGCCCGCATGGCCTTGGCGCTCGACTGCCCTGGGTCGCGGCCCCACGACCTCTCAGATCACCTCGTTCATGGCGACGCGCTTGCGGACCCCCTGCCGGGGCCGGGCCGCTACCACGTTGTGGTCGGGAACCCGCCCTGGGAGAAGGCGAAGCTCCTCGATGCCGAGTACTTCGCGGGCCGCGATGGCGCTGTTGCCAAGGCCGTCAATGCGGCGCGCCGCGGGGCGCTTATCGCTGGCCTGGAGGAGTCCGACCCGGCGGTAGCTGAGGCTTACCGGCGAGCCGCGGATGAGTCCGCCGCACGGATGCGCTGGTACCGCGAGTCGGGGCGCTACCCACTATCCAGCGCCGGCGACGTGAACCTCTACGCGCTCGTCGTGGAGCGTGTCCTTGGCCTCCTCGAACCGCGAGGTCTGGCGGGGCTGCTGGTGCCCAGCGGCATCGCTACCGACCACAACACGAGCCGCCTGTTCGGGCACCTAGTCCGGACCGGCCGGCTTCACGAGTTATTGGACTTCGAGAACCGGGATGGCGCGTTCCCCGACGTCCACCGGGAGCAGCGTTTCTGCCTGCTCACCCTTGGCGGCGCTGGACGGACCCGAGGCCGGTTCCGATGCGCGTTCGGGCTCAGCAGAGCGACGGCCGCCTGTCGCCATCCCCTTGAGATCGACCCCGAAACGGTCGCCCGGCTCAACCCGCGCACGCTGAACCTGCCGCTGCTCAGATCGAGCGCCGACTTGGCGATCCTCGAGCAGATGCACCGGGTGGCGCCGCCCTGTACCCCCGCCGACGGCCCCTCCGGAGGAGCCTGGGGGCTTCGGTACGTCCGGATGTTCGACATGAGCCGCGACTCGGCACTCTTCGAGAGCGAAGAGACGGAGGGATCGGCGCCTCTGTACGAGGGGAAGATGATCTACCTCTACGACCACCGACACGCAGCGGCGCGTACTACCGACGAGCGTGCGCAGAGCACATCGGCCAGCGTACCTGTGTCCGAGGAGGCGAAGCGGGATCCTGCCTTCGCGCCCAGCCCTCGTTACTGGGTGCCCAGGACCGAGGCGCAGCGGCGCTTGCCCCCGGCTGCGTGGAGGATCGCTTTCCGCGACATCGCGAACCCGAACAACGAACGCACCCTGATTGCGGCCGCCATCCCCGGTGACGTCGCCTGTGGCAACACGCTGCCACTGCTGTGTGCTGAATCGGTGGACGGCGAGCGCCGGGCGTGCCTCCTTGCGAACCTCGCCTCGCTCCCGCTGGACTACGTGGTACGCGCCAAGGCAGCATCACGACACGCGAACTGGTACCTCGTGCGGCAGCTTCCCGTGTTCCCACCGGAGCGGTATGACGACACCGAACTGCGTCGCTACGTCGTCGACCGGGTGCTGGCCCTCTCCTATACCTCGCACCATCTAGCGCCGATGGCCGTGGACCTGGGGCAGCCGCGCACTCCCGCCCCGTGGACGTACGACCCTGATGAACGGCGACGCCTGCGGTGTGAGCTGGACGCCCTATTCATGGCTCTCTATGGACTCGACGCGGAGGCGATCGAGCACGTCCTGAGCAGCTTCGACGTACTCAGGCGGAGGGAGGAGCGTGCGCACGGCGAGTTCCTCACGGCTCGTCTGATACGCGAGGCCATGGCCGAGGCGCGGACCATCGCCGGCCGACGAGCTGGGTACCTCAGCCCAGGAGCGCCTCCTCGCGCTCGATGATCTCCCAGGCCCTACGATGGTAATAGCGGTATCCCTCGAGGGGCGTGCAGTTGGGGATGCGGTGATCCAGCCCCAAGATGCAGCCGCCGGTCGCGATCAATGGCGGGATCTTGTACTCAAGCTCCGCGTCGATGATCGCCGCCCCTCGCTGAAGCGCGAACTTGTCGAGCCCTCCGCAGAAGGCGAGCCTCGTCCCGAAGCGCTCCCGGATCCGCACGACGTCCATGCCCGCCGCCGGCTCCATGGGGTGCATGCAGTTCACGCCGGCCTCGAGGAAGGCCTCGATCACGGGCTCCATGTTGCCATCGGAGTCCTGATCGAACACCCGAGCGCCTCGGTCTCGGAGGATGCTCCACACCTTGCCGTAGTACGGCGCGATGAACTCGCGCACCTGGGCCGGTCCAGCCAGTGGTCCGCTCTTGCCCGCCATGTCCTCATGGACCGAGAGCTGATCCACGGTCACAACCGCCGACACGCGCTCAAGTACGCGCACCGCCGTGTCCGCTAGGGTGTCGAGGATGGCATGCATCAACTCGGGATCATCGTGATAGGCGACGCACGCGGCAGCGTCGCCCATGAGTTGCCGTGGGGTGTCGAAGCCACCTGGGATCGAGACCACCGTTGCTCGGTCGGCAGCAAGGTGGGCGCGCGCCGTTGCCTCCCAGTGTCCGGCGAGGCGCTCCTCGCTGAAGGCGTAGTGGTGGCGTATCCTCAGCCAGTCATCCATCGTTCTCACGGGGAAGTCCAGTGGCAAGGGCAGCGTCGCTCGCCCCTTGGGGAGCTTCATCGTGCGGCCCATGGCGTCCTGGTAGATGAGGGCTCGGTCCGAGTCCTCGATCACCCGGGTAGGCTGACCGCCCATCCATCCGGTGTTCACTGGGATGGCCCCGGTCATGGGACATCGGAAGCGGAAGGCGCGGAAGCTGAGCTCGTCGTCGGTGGCGCCCTGTGCGAGCCACTCCTCTTTGAGTCCGATGAGCGGCCCGAACAGCTCGGTGAATAGGGCCCGCTCATTGGCCTGGAAGGTCATGTGGTCGAGGTACTCCTCGCGACACACCGAGCACCGACGCTCGATCGCCAGATCCTCGTGTCGTGTCCACCGAAGCCGCGGCAAGGCACTCCCCCCTCCGACCCTCGCGCTACGACCCGCCGTTGACCGGCTGCGTTGTGAGTCTAACGAAGGTGATGGTCTCGTACGGGTGTCGGTCGCCCTTCTCGAAGAGCAAGCCGATCGAGCCATCTGGCAGCGACGCAAGGCAGGAGTAGGCGGAGGGACCTGGATGCACCAGGTAGGAAGCCGCCCATGTCCCCCCATCGTCCTCGCTGAGCCGGACGGTCATCGCGACCCGGTCCTCCGTTGAAGCCGGATTGGCGAACAGCAGGCGTCGGTCACCGGAGTCCGAGGCCATGACGCGGATCAGGCTCCCCTGGCAGTGAGGCTCGGGAAGGCCTGGATCCTCACTGATGGGATCCCACGACTCACCACCGTCCCGACTGATGGCCACCATGCGCTGGTTGGTCTGCAGGATACCGCCATGGGTGCGCATGTTCAGAAGCAGCGTGCCATCCGAGCGCTCAACTACCTGGCACTCGTTGGTGCCCGGCTCGGTAGCGCCCCCAAGCGTCCACGAGGCTCCGCCGTCGTCCGAGTAGATCACGTGTGAACGGTATCCATCGGGGCCATCGTGGTCGCACGGGATGACGAGCCGGCCACGGAACGGCTCCTGGCGAAGCCGAATTCCCACCCCGGGGCCCGTCGCATACCAGGTCCAGGCGGGTAGCTTCGTGTCCGCCGTGATCTCGCGAGGGGTGTCCCATGACTCTCCCTCGTCCAGGCTGCGGGTGATCCACACCGTTCGCGTGCCACGGCTGGTTCCCGCGATGATCTCATGCTCCCGATCCTCGCCCAGATTGTGGGTAAGCAGCAGCCACAGCGTCCTCGTAGCCTCATCCTCGACGACGCATGGGTTACCGACGGTGTTGGGGCCGTCGTCCCAGACCACCTGACGATCTAGCCAGGTCCGCCCACCGTCCATGGACCGCCGAAGCACAAGGTCGATGTCGCCGCTATCCGATGAATCGTGGACGCGCCCCTCGCAGAAGGCGAGCAGCGTGCCACTGGATGTGGCATGGAGAGCGGGGATGCGGTACGTATGGTATCCGCCCTCGCCGGATACGAAGAGCGGCTGAAAGAGCGGTGACGGGACCTGAGCCAGGGATCCCGCATCATCCAGGCCCAGGTGCAGGGTGAGAAGTGCAAGCGGCAGATACTGCATCGGTGTCTCCTGTCGTTGTCTCCTGCAGGCTCTCGGATCGGGCCATGACTGCCTCACGTTGGACCCAGTGTCAGCTCGACCTCCCCCGGCAGGTCAAAGGTCACTCGAACCCAAGGGATCGCGACCCCGGCCCGTGCCGCGACGTTCGTCGGGTCCTCGTACAGCTCCGACTGAGTGGGTGCGCTCCGAACAACGGTCACTCCTTCGCTACGCGTGCCCCGCGCTGCCGCGTCCCTCGTGTCGACGAGCAGCAACTCCGCAGGGCCCTTCAGCCTCGGGGAGGTCCTCAGGATCACCCGGCCAGCGCTCCCGTCGTAGGCGCCGCCCACGAAGCGATGGACGCCCCGTAGCTGGTCCCTTCCGAGGTAGCTCAGGGCGAGGGCAGCGGACGGATTGCCTGCGGGATCGAAGAGCTCACAGGCGAACTCCACGCCCGCCTCCCGCGCCAGGTAACGTAGGATCGCGGGAGCTGCCTGAGCGTAGAACTCGTCGCACTCGCCACCAGTCTCCGCTGGGACCGGGCCCGCGAAGAGCACCACGCGACCAAGCCCCAGGGGCCGTTCCGCTATGGCCACCGCACCTGCCCTGCCCCGCAGCAGCGGGCGCCACGGCCGTCCGGGGAAACCGGACCAGACGGGCGCCGGGCAGTTCGTCGGCACAGCCTGCGGGTGCTCAGTCAGGAGCCCTCGCATCGACCCGACGGGTGTCAGCGGCCCGCTGTCAAGCCGCGTGTCGGGGAGCGCCGCCTCAGCCTCGCGGCGGACCCTGCTGGCGCCCCCTGGGGGCTCCAATGTCCAAGCCAGGGAGTCTCGACCGAAGGCCACGAGGGTACCTCCATCGGCAACCCACGCCAGCAACTCGTCGCGGGCTGCCGCAGTGAGGAGGGTCGGTCCTGTGCTCGGGAGGACAGCCAGACGACGTCCACGCAGCGCCCCTGCCTCGACCAAGGCCTCGGAGAGAACATCAGGCAGCCCCAGGAATCGCGCCCAGTTGTACCCCCACGCATCCCTTGCGCCGCAGTTGGCTAAGGCCGGGTCGTATACATGGGAGACATCGCGGTTGCGATAGCTCGGTGGACGGACCCAAGCCGTAGCCACGGAGTGGAGCATCACGACGGGGCTCGGGGGCGGTAGCGCTGCCTCCTGAGCGTAACGCGCCACCTCCGCGAGCGCTCGGACTGTCTCAGTGGGCCGCGAACCAATGACCTCGGCGCTCGTCAGGTGTCCCAGATGCGCGAAGTTCAGCTCTGGTGTCCCCGACAGCAGGAGATTCAGGCAGATGCGCGCCAGTTCATCGCGAGTGAACCGGTTGCCATCGTTCTCCGTGCAGACGCCGGCGGCGCCGATCTGCCTTGCCGTGGCATGGGCGAGTCGCAGATCCAAGAGGCTGTGGGCGTTCGTTAGGTGCAGCACCACCCGATCAGGCTCGGTGATCGACAGGAAACACCGCGCCGAGTCCGTCCCTTGATAGGCACAACAGTCACCTACCGAGTACTTCACACCCACCTGAAACTGAGACGACGCCGTGATGCGATCAACCTCGCCCGCCACCATCGCGGCAAGGTAGTCGGTCCTCCACTCCATGAGGTCCAGCCACGCCGTATCGACCCGAAGTGACACGAGGCCGTCCGCGGGCGTGGGGACGAAGTGGGCGCCCAAGCCCTGAACCTCGGCGTGGCTGACGCCATAGTGCGCGGACAGCCACTCGCCGAACCGCTCTCTGGCCAGAGGGTCATAGCAGAGCAGCTCTGGCGAGGACCAATCGGGGCCCATGTAGTACTCCACCTCGCCGAAGTACGAGGGCGGCGCGACATAGACGCGACCGATCCGCTCATCTGACCCGTACCGCGCGCAGAACTCACTATGCAGCCGCGCCCACTCCGCCCTGAAGGCCGGATCGAAGGGGTTCTGGCGGTCCGCTCGGGAGGTCCCATCGGGCCCCACAACGGGCTGCCACGGTATGGAGCGCATGTGAGGGGTGAGGGTCACCGCGACGCGGATTCCCCGCTCGGCGTACTTCGCCAGGAGCGCCTCGAACGCCCCGAAGTCGAAGGGGTGAGCAGGCGACGAGGCTTCGGGGTACAGCAGGACCTCCGGCGTTGCAGCGAGATCACGCAGGATCGCCCACTGCGTCTCATCGAGGTCTTGGGGCGGTTCCACGACGATCACCCCGACCCCAGGCTTCGAGGTCCCGAAGAGCGTCAGTGCGATGAGCAGTTGAGCCACGGCGAGATCCCCTCAGGTGTTCCTCGCAGAGTAGTTCATGCAGGTGAAGCGCGTACACCTCCGGGAACTGTCCGTTCGCTGAGGAGGTGTCCCCGTGCGCAACGCCATTCCCTGGCTGGCCGCTCTGGCCGCCATTGCTCTGCTGTTGATCGGCTGGCAACCCCACCAGGGCCTGTCAGGCCTTCAGACGGTTCGCACGGCGTCGGAGCTCGTGGAGGCGGTGTCCGAGTGTTCTGGGCGGACCATCCTGCTGGAGCCGGGGGCGTACGTCTTGGAGGACACCGTCGATCTCAGCAGCATGAGTCACGTGAACCTGGTGGGTTCCGGCTGGAACACCACGATCCACAAGACCGGTCCCGGTCCCGCGCTGCTGCTCGATAGCTGCCACTTCACCGTCATCAAGGACCTCATGGTCACGGGTTCCGACGGGGCGGAGGATGGCGTTGTCTATCGCGGCACGAGTAGCTCCAACATCCTCGAGCACTGCCGCCTATCCGGCTTCGCCCGCAGTGGGGTGCGCTATGAGGGCAGATCCGAGCAGCCCATGTCGTCGAACACACTCAAGGACTCCCACTTCATTGACAACCTGGGGGTTCAGCTACACTCCATCTGGAACAACGACTTCCTCATCGTGGGCAACCAGTTCGGGCGCTGGGAGGAGGCGCCCCAGGTCGGATGCTGGCTCGAACACTCGTCGGCTGGGAGTTACACGCTCAACTACCACTGGGACAACGACATCGCCTTCCGGCTCGGCCCCGGTTCAGACTATAACCGCATCGAGAATAACCGGTTCGAGGAGAGCCGTACCCACGGCATCCTCATCGGCGACCCCGTCGAGCCGAACCAGTGGAACCGGTTCAACACCATCACGGGCAACACGATTCACACGAACTCCAAGACGAACTGGCGCGAGTATGCCGCCGTGATCGCCTATGACGCCCACGACACGATCTTCAACTCCAACCAGGTCTTCAGTTGGTACCCGCCGGATACCCAGCATAGCGAGGGGTTGGTTCTGGAGCGCGGCAGCTTCGACTGGCTCGTGACCGGAAACATCCTCCGGCACCAGAGCGGGCTGGCGATCCGCGCGCAGTCCGATCACGGCCATCTGATCAAGGACAACCTCGTCGACACGGAGCCATGGGGCGAGGATGACGCCGATCGGTAACCCTCAACCCCGCTCGGCCTCCTCGATCGCTTCAAAGAAGGCCACGATGTTGGGCCAGGGCACATCGGGCTCGACCACGTGTGTCGGCGCGAGGAATAACCCGCCCGAGGCGCCGACCTCGTCGATGAGCCGGTGAACGGCTCGCTTCACTTCGTTCGGGGAGCCGAAGGGGAGGGTGCTCTGGGTTCCTACGCAGCCCCAGAAGGCGAGGGAGTCGCCATACTCCGCCCGCAGTTCGAAGGGATCCATGCACTCCGGCTGCACCGGGTTGAGCACATCGATCCCCGACTCCATCAAGCCTGGGATGATGGCTCTCACATCGCCATCGGTGTGGTACCAGATGTGGATATCCGGGTTCACCGCCCTCGCGGCATCAGCCGCGCGCTTGAGCCGCGGGAAGAGCCACTCACGCCACATCGAGGGGCTCATCATGAGGCGATCCTGCATCCCCACATCGTCACCCAGCTGGAGCACATCAGCGCCCGCGCGGGCGATGCCCTCGGCACAGCGCACCACCTGCTCGGTGATACGGTCCAGCAGGAAGGCGGCCATCTCCTCGCGCTCGATGAAGTCCAGCATCAGCTCGTTCATCCCGCGGACCTGCCACGCAACCTCCCAGATGTGGCCGGCGAACCCGCCCACGGCGAAGCCCGCCTCATGGTGGGCGCGAGCGACCTCCCCGGCCGCGTCCGACACGGTGTAGCTCGGCCACGGGTACTCCTCATACTGACCCAGCGAGTTGAATCGCTGAGCCGGAAAGCGGAGGCCCCAGAAGTGGTAGAAGTTCGCGGGTACGCGCGCCGTGCCATAGTCATCGATGGTGGTGCCCTCGGGGAGGTCCTGATCGGCATAGTAGCGGCTGAAGTCCGCTGTCTCGCTCGTTCGCTCGGGCCCGATGTGGCGCATCTCCATGCCGAAGTAGGTGGCGGGATCGCTGCTGCCGGTCTCCCGCCGGAACCGCTCGAACGCAGCCGGCGTGAAGCCCATCTCCTTCGGGAAGGCTCCAGGGTGCTGGTGGCGCAGGGTCATCAGTACGCGCTCGCGCGGCGTGGGCATGCTCGGCGGCACTCCTCGATAGCTAGGGGGCGACTTGCAGGGCGGCCAGCACCTGCTTGAACTCGGGCTGAAGGTGTTCCCATTGGCTGATGAGCGACTGGAATGTGACGATGACGACTTGTCCGCTCGACCTCAGGAAGTAGAGCTGCATGACCTGCAGCTTCTGCTGGTCGCGTTCGTACTGGAAGACGATCTTCGCCACCGGCGGCGTCTGAGTGGTCATGATCTGCTCTGCTATGATCACCATGCTTGGGTTGGCCTGCACCAAACTGTTGCGCTCGGCCGTGGCGTAGGCTTCGAGCGTAGGCTGCGAGGACTCGTGGAGGGTTACCGTGACGCTGGGCCGGAATGGCTCAGTGTGGTTGGTCCTCACATACTGGTACGCCACCCCGGTCCTGGGGTTCGGGACGAGCTGCCAGCCGGCCACCTCGCGCACGCTCACCGGCGGCGCAGTCGGGTCCACTGCGGGTGCGGCAGGCTGTGGCGATACCACCTGTGGAGGCGTCGCGGGCACGGCCTCGGGCTCGGACCGGTCCCTGCCGCAGCCCGACATGAGGGCCGGGACGGAGAGCGCTAGCCAGATCGTCAGCCTGCATCGCGTCATGCGAATCATCGAGTCGCCGCTTTCCCTCTTGTGTCGCCGTGGCACGCAACTGGATTCAATCTCGGGCGCTTGCTCCCTTCTGCGGGACCGGATTCGGCACGACGGCGATGGCGCCGCGGCAATCGCGCGAGTGGCCTTGGAAGGGAAAACGCATGGGTTAGGCATAGATGAAGGATGTTGGTCATTGCCAGGAGATGCGCTCACCGTCCCGGGGGCAACCCGTTGACAGGCGAGCCGAACGGCGTGTTATGTTAGGCATCTCCAAGAGGAGTGCGGGGGTCTCCCGCGGCGGTGTGATAGGGAGCTAGGGTTCGTGCGTCGTTCTCTTCCCAACCTGGTTCGTGTGTTCGGGATTGTCTGGTGCGGTCTCACTCTTCTCTGCCATTCCGCATCGGCTGCGCCCGAGCCCGAGAAGCAGGATGTCACCCTCAACGAGGTCATCGCCAGCCCCTCCCACTACCGGGACGCCGATATGTCGCTTGAGGGACTGGTGGGCGATGCACGGCTTGCCCGGGGTCCCGAAGGTCGCACGTGTTCCTTCGCCCTGGTCAGTCCTAACAGCAATATGGGCCTCGCCATACTAGGCGCTGACGCGCCGGAAACAGGCCTGTACGTGCGTGTGGAAGGTCCTCTGCGGCTCGATCCGCGGCTGAACACCCCGTACATCGAGTCACCCCGGGTAACTGTCCTCCACGAGCTGCCCCTGTGGCTGCGTCCCGCTGACCATCAGAGCCTTGCCGCCCTCGGCGCCATCCTGTGCGCCATGGCCGCATGCCTTCTCCTCGTCAGCATCCGCCGACCCTCCAGCGTGGCGCCGTCGCCGGAGCGCTTCAGTGCTCTGATCTCGACCGCCGTCTTGCCTCCGCGCGCTGAGACCCCGGCCCCGGCGACCGTCGCCGAGTACGTCGCGCCCGCCCCGGACACCTCGATCGGTGACGAGGGTTGCGAGCCGGGAGCATCTGACGACGATACGCCACTAACGGCGGAGACCGTGTCCTTGGATCCGGAAGCTCTGGTGGCCGGGTCCGAGGGGCCGGCTCCATCTGGTCCTGCGGAGGGCGTGCCGGCCCGGGAAACCTCGACCGGTGACGAGAGTCCTGAGCCGACAGCATCGAGCGATGCGGCGCCCACGGCGGAGGCCGAGTCCGAAGAGCCCCCGACTGTGCCCGATGGGGACGCGTCCGTACCCATCGTCGGTATGGTACTGGAGGTCGTCGCGGGACCCGACCGGGGCAGGGTTTTCGAGGCGCGTGGCCCTAGAGTCACGATCGGCCGTTCGGAGGATCGCGACGTGCCCTTGACCGACGAGTTGGTCGCGCGCCATCAGGCGACCCTTACGCGCTCCAATGGGGTGGTGCTGCTCAGCTCTGAGGTTCCGGGCGCCGTAGTGTGTCTCAACTCCCGCCCGGTGCGCCAAGCGGAGATCGCGGCCCATGATGTCATTCGCATGGGATGCTCCGAGCTGCGCCTGATCGCCTCGCCATCAGCAGCGGAGCTAGGCCCTTCGGTACCCGCGCAATGAGCGATGACGTCCAGACCACTCCCGCCGAGGTCCCTGCCCTACCTGCCACACGCCCGGTGCGCGTTGGGTGCGCGGCGGCGCAGCCGGATGGGCTTGACCCCTGCCAAGCCGCCGTCGTCTGCGAGTGTCCCGCCGGAGGCGAGGTCCACTACGCCGCTGCGGCCTGCGTCATCGATGGCTCCCTCTCCCAGTCCAGAGGTGACATCGCGGCCTCCCTAGTTGCAGACCAGCTTGAGTCGGCACTCCAGTCTGGGCGAGCCCCCACCATTGGGGCGGGATTGGTGATGGCTCTGCACGATGCCGCAGAGGCCTTGAAGCGCCGCGCTAAGCTGCCTCACGACCCCGCGGACCTGAAGTGCAGTGCTGGTGTCGCGGTGCTGGATGACGGCAACTGGACCTTCGTTGAGGTCGGCGGCGCCCATGTGTTCCTGGAGCGAGGCCGGGCCGTCGGTCCGGTCTTCCGACAGGGACAGGCTGCCGATCCTCCTCTAGGCGATGAGGACTCCGCGCCCAGAGTCACGACGGCACGCGCTCTCCCGGGTGATCAGGCGCTGCTGCTGGGTGGCTACACCGCGGGCAGTCTCGACCTCGCCCGAGCTGCCCAGTCTCTCCGAGCTGCGCCCGATCTTGGGGAGGGCTGCAAAGCACTCGCCCGGGAGGCCCTCTCGACCCACCACACACCCCAGGCTCTGGCGTCCATCGTCCTGGATCGTCGGCCGCGTCGAGCACGATCTGTCGTGTTCCCCCTGCTATTCTCACTCGCTTTCGTGGTGGCTGCCCTCGGGTTCGCCTTCCTTGCCTGGACGGGAGGACCGACCAGACCGATCATCCCGCCCGAGGCGCGAAGTGCGAACCTGCTGCCCATCGCTGAGGAACCCCAAGGCGCCGGCGTCGATGTCGGCGGGGCTCCCGGCCTGGTGGATATCGATCTCCCCGACGTCGAGGCCGTGCCGCGCGATTCAGGCCGCGTCAAGGTGATCGGCGAGCCCGGACTCTGTTTCGAGGTCCTCGACCTGGCAACGGGCGAGTCCGTGTTGGAGGGCGAGATCCGCGAGGGACAGGACTCCTACATCAGCCAGGGCATTCCCGCTCCAGGTCAATACTCTGTGACGGTATGGGAGTCGGCAGAGAAGAAGGAGGCCCGCATGGAGGGGCTCGAGTTCCATCTGGAACGGGACGCAATCAGGATTGTCGATTCCCGCAGAGGACACGAGCACGAGCCAGCGCGATAGCAGGTCATCGCCTCGCCATAGGGAACTGCGGGACGGCTCGGGCGCACCTTCACGCACCATGGAGAGGACTCCCGGAACCAATGGAAGACACCCCTGAACTGAGGAGCCAGCTACGCGAGCTTGTCGTAGAGCGCCTCGCACTTGATGTTGACCCAACCGAACTCGACGACTCCGCCAACCTCATGGATGTCTACGGAGCCGACTCGGTAGGCCTCTTCTGGATCGTTGTGGGGCTGGATGAGGATCTCGGCGTGCAGGTCGGCGAGGACGAGTTCGATCTGGAGCGGTTCAGCAGCATCGAGAACCTAGCGAAGTTCCTCTCCGAGCGCGAGGCATAGCCCTCGCACCCACGGGGCGACCTGCCATGGAGAGCTACCAGTTCATCCCTTCGGGCAGCGAGGAGATCCTCACGGCCTACCATGCCGCCGTCGACGGATCGCCGCCCGTCCGCTGCGCCGTTCTGGTGGCTCCTCTCCACGAGGAGAAGAAGGCCGCCCACCGCCCCCTGGTGGACCTTGCCCGCGCGCTCGCGAACAGAGGTTGCGCCTGCCTGCGGTTCGATCCACGGGGCACGGGCGACAGCCCCGGCGTGGCGGATGACCTCTGCTTCAGCACGCTCCGACAGGATCTGACGGTCGCCATCGACCAAGCCCGCACTCTCTCCGGTCTGGAGAAGGTCAGCCTTCTGGGGGTTAGGCTGGGCGCCGATCTCGTGGCACTCGAAGGGCTCGCGGGCACTGAGGTGGATCACACCCTACTGTGCGTGCCTCTCATCAGCGGCGAGCGCTACCTGCGGGAGGTACGGATACGCGGGAGGATTCGAGGCGCGATGACCACCGCGGAGGGCGGCGAGGAGGCCTCCGGCCGGTCGGCAGGGTTGGACTACGGTGGGCACTATGTCTCCCCCGAGCTGATCGCCGACCTGGAGGCCCACGATCTGATGGTTGACGAGTCCCCCCTAGCGGCGCGGGTCACCTGCATAGACATCCGAGGCAGGGATAGCATGACGGCCCCCCTATCGGCCCTCGTTGCGAGGCTGCAGAGCCGAGGCGCCAGCGTCGATGCGCGGGTGGTGCTGGACGAGCCTTTCTGGAACGCATTGGGGCCCATCGTCCCTCGCGCGTTCATTCAGGCTGTGGTCGAGATCCTCACCGGTCGAGAGGACGAGGCCCGATGAGCCCGTCGGAGCGCTTCATCGAGTTCGTCGGCGAGAGCGGCGGGGTGCTCCGCGGCATTCTGCACGAGCCTGTCGAGGCGAGGGACCTGCCACCTGTCATCATGTTCTCAGGCTGGGGCGGCACACGGTATGGGCCCAACCGAATACTGCTCGAGGCGGCGCGGGATCTGGCCACAGATGGTCGCGCGGTTCTTAGGGTCGACTTCCGAGGTCGGGGAGACTCCGACGGATTTGTGGACGAGCATGACCTTCGGTCCCACATCATCGACGGCAGGACCATGGTCGCCTGGTCGCGACGGAACCTGGCGGATCGCCCGCCGGTGCTTCTGGGCATCTGCTCGGGGGGCGAGGTCGCGGTCGGCTGCCTCTTCGACGGCTTGGATGTTGACTCAGTCTGCCTCTGGTCGGCGCCCGTCTTCGCGGCCCAGGCCACGACCGAGAGGGTCGCCACGAAGCGAGCCTCCTACCTCAGGGAGTACGGGCGGAAGCTCTTCCGAGGTGAGACCTGGCGGAAGCTCATCGCTGGCGAGGTGCGGTTCGATATCATCCGGCGGGTGCTCGGCAAGGCAGGCGTGCACGTGAAGTCCGAGGACGAGCCGGCGGAGTTGTCGGCGCAGTCGGACTTCCTCGCGCGATGCGAGGCCGCGCTGCTCATCTACGGCACAGCGGACCCGATCGCCGCAGAGGCGATCCAGGCGTACCAGGCTCTCTTCAGCCGCGCAGGATGTTCCACTGAACTCCGCCATATCGAGGGTGCCAACCACGGGTTCTATGCCCTCGACTGGAAGCGTGAGGTGATCGAGAGCACCAGGGGCTGGCTGGCCGGTCGGGGTACCGCCTCATGAGGCGCATCCTCTTTGTCAGCCATGTGGGGGAGTTGGGGGGCGCGGAGCACTCCCTCGTTACGTTGGTCTCGTGCCTCGATCAGGGCCGCTACGACGCCCACGTTGCCCTGTCCACCATCGACTCCCCGTTGGGACGCGCGCTGTTAGAGCGGGGCGCTGAGACCCACGCCATCCCATCGCTGCGTCCGCTCCGCCGGCGCGACCCGTTCATGCCGATCACCCTCATCCGAGGCCAGCGCGCGTTGTCCGCCCTGGCACGGAGGCTGAGGCCGGACGTTATTCACGCAAATAGCGACGTGTCGATGGCGTACGCGGCCGGGCTCTACACGGAATCAGGCTCGGGGCGAGCCCCCTGGCGGATCGTCTGGCACCTTCGCGACATGCGAGGCGCGGGATACTGGGTCCGCCACCTTCGCGATCACTCTCACGCGCGCATCGCTGTGAGCCGAGCGGTGCTCGATCATCACGGCCTACACGCCTGCGAGCGGTCGCGAGTCATCTATAACGGAGTCGACCTGTCACGCTTCCGGCCGGGTGTATCGGGGGCGTCCATCCGACGCGAGCTGGCGATTGGCGCGGACCGTGTGCTGTGCCTCTGCGTGGCTCAGGCGGTCCCATGGAAGAACCTGGACACATTCGCCGGGCTCTCCGGTGAGGGGTACGAACGGCTGCTCATCGCCTATCCTCCCCCGGGAGGCAGGCCCATGGCCTGTCCCGCTTCTGGACCGGGGCTGCAAGTGGTCGGCTACCGCGACGATATGCCCGAGGTGTACGCGGCCGCGGACGTGCTCGTCCATCCGGCCATCGGCGAGGCCTTCGGCCGCACGGTGGTCGAGGCCATGGCGTGCGGAGTGCCGGTGGTCGCCTACCGCCATGGAGGACCCGCGGAGACGATCGTGCATGGAGTGAGCGGCCTGCTCGTCGACCCGAAGGAACCGGAGGCCTTGGAGTGTGCCGTGGATCGTCTCGTGGCCGACGCTGACCTCCGGGGCCGCCTCGCTGTCGGCGCGGCCGAGCGGGCCCGGGCGTTCTCCTCCGAGAGTCACGCGACCCAGGTGGAAGCGTTCTACGAGGATCTCATCGAGGGGGGAGCGGGGTGAGGGTCGGCATCGACTGCTCGGTCCTTCACGGACGCTTCTCCGGTGTGGAGAAGGCCGTCCGTGGGCTGATCGGAGGGCTGGCCGAGACCCAGGGCGAGCAGGAGCTGGTCCTCCTCTGTGGGCGCAAGCCGCCGCTCGATCTCCCGTTGCCATCGGGCATGGTGTGGCACTGCAGCGACTTCGACCCAGCCAACAGACTCCGCCGCATCGCCTTCCAACAGTGGGAGCTGCCCCGACTGGCCAAGCGCCTGGGCCTCGACGTGCTACACGGACCGGCCTATATAACGCCTGTTCACGCCCGCTTCCCGACTCTAGTGAGCGTGTACGACCTGATGGTCTTCCTCTATCCCGACCTCTGCGCACGAGCCAACCGTGTGCACTATCGCCTGGTCATGCCGCGCTGCGTGCCACGTTGCGAGCGGGTCCTCGTGCCTAGCGCCATCGTGGGCTCCTCGGTCGTGGAGACGCTCAAGGTGGATCCGGCTCGTGTCCGAGTGTCGCACCTTGGCCTGGACCCCATCTTCGCGAGGTCCCCAGACGCGGAGGAGGTCGCCTCCCTCCGGGACCGACTGAACCTGTCCGAGCGGTTCCTCCTGTTCGTCGGCAATCTGGAGCCCAAGAAGGGCCTCGATGTCCTCGTCCGCGCGCTGGGTAGGCTCCGCGAGGGCCCGCCCCTCGTTATCGCGGGCAAGCGCGCTTGGGGCGTGGGCGGACTCGATAAGCTGATCGCCTCTGAGGGCATCCAAGATAGCGTTACGTTCACGGGGTACGTGCCCGATGAGGATCTCCCCGCCCTGTACGCGGCGGCCCGCTGGTTCGTGTTCCCCTCCATCTACGAAGGCTTCGGCCTGCCGCCCCTGGAGGCAATGGCGTCTGGAACACCAGTGATCACCTCCGACGGTGGCGCACTCCCGGAGACCACCGGCGATGCCTGCGTCCGCGTCGAGGCGGGCAGCGTAGAGGAGCTCGCGGAGGCGATATCGGCTTCCTGGGGCGACGATGCCCTACGCGAGAGCCTGTCACGTGCCGGCGTCGTGCAGGCGAGCCGGTTCTCCTGGAGAAACCACGCTCTGGACGCGCGGCAGCTCTACGCGGAGGTGCGCCATGGACCCTAGCGCGCGGATCGCCTATGTGCTTGGCTCGTTCCCGAGCCCATCAGAGACGTTCATCCTGACAGAGATGTCTCTGCTGCGAGAGCGGGGCATTGAGCCACTCGTCGTCGCACTCGAGCGTGGCCCCGATGTGGGCGACGACCGCGTCGCGGCTCTTGAGGCTGCGGCTCGCTACCGTCCCGCGCGATGGGTCTGCGTCCTGCAGAGCCTGTTCTACGGCATCGGCGGGGATGCCCGCGCCCGACTCCACGGCGCCGCGGCGGCGCGGTTCGCGGAGCAGCTGGCCTCTCTGACCCCGACGCATGTACATGCTCACTTCATGGGGGCGCCAACCCTTGTAGGCCACGCTATGGCCCGCATGATGGGGCTCAGCTTCACCTTCAGTTGCCACGCCTCCGATGTCTTCACGGCCGGCGACCCCACTCCCGAGGAGCATGCGGCCGTCTATGACGCCCACGCAATCATCGCATGCTCCGAGTACCTCCGGAAGCACCTCATCGAGCGCAGGGGGTACCCCCGAGAGAAGGTCATCACCATCCACCACGGCATCGATCTGAGTCGAGTGCCGGAGCGCGCGGCTCCGACCGACTCCACCGAGCCGGTCTTCGTGGCCGTGGGCCGACTGGTTCCCAAGAAGGGCTTCGATGTGCTGCTGCGCGCGGCCGCGCCGATGCTGAAACAGGATCGGATCGCCCTGCGGATCGTAGGGGAGGGCCCTGAGGGGACGCGGCTTAGAGCCCTTGCCGTCGATCTCGGCGTGTTGGACCGGGTGGAGTTCCTCGGCCGGCTCACGTGGGAGGACACCCTGCGGACGATAGCCGAGTCCAGCGCACTCATCGCGCCCTCAGTGATGGCCGAGGACGGCGACATGGACGGGATCCCCAACGTCCTCCTGGAGGCTGGCGCGTTGGGAGTGCCGGTCATCGCGAGCCGGCTGTCCGGCATCCCCGAGCTCGTCGAGGACGGCAAGACCGGGCTGCTCACAGCCTCCGGGGATGAAGGGGCGCTTGGCAAGGCGCTCCGCCGCGTCGCGGACAGCGCGGACCTTCGGGCGCAGCTCGGAGGAGCCTCTCGCGAACGGATCCGCCGCAAGTGGAGCGCAGCCGACTCCGTAGGCCAGATCGCTGGCTTGTTCCGCGAGGCTGCGGCTCACACGACTGTGCCGGTCGAAGGCATCGAAGGGGCGCGTGCGTGACCGCATCCCCGAGCGCCGCGAGGATACTCGTTGCCGATGACGACGCGCAGCTTTGCGACGCCCTCGTCCAGCTTCTCGGCGTTGCCGGCCACTCGGTTCAGACCGCTGGCGACGGGTATGCCTGCATCGAGGCCATCCGGGCTTTCGAGCCCGATGTGCTGATCCTCGATCTCTCCATGCCGAACCTGGATGGTTACGGCGTCATCCGCGAGATGGAGGTTCTCGATCTCGCGAGCCAGCCGCCCGATGTCATCGTCCTGACTGGGCACGCCGGCGTCTCGGAGGGGGCACGGGCCATTCGCTCGGGGGCCATCGGCTTCCTCACCAAGCCGGCGCGGAGCGTCGAGCTCCTCACCCTCATCGATCGCGCGGTGGCGGCCCGACGGGCCCTCGACCAGAAGCTCAGCGCCTTCAGCGAGTCCCGCAAGCACTGGGAATGCTCGGTGGCTTGCCAAAGACGCAACATACGCCACGTTGTGAACCACATCGCGGCGGAGATCGAGGTCACGGGCCTGATCCCGCCCCGAGGCATACGGCGGATCCTCATGGCGGCCGACGAGGCGATCACCAACGCGGTCGTCCACGGAGGTCTGGAAGTCGGGTCGCTGATCAAAGAACGGGCCGATTCCCTCGGCTTCGAGCAGGCCTGCGCCATTCGGGAGGCCCAGGCTGGGCACGGTGACCGTCGGGTGACTGTCGCCCTGGACATCAACCCTGACGAGTTGGTCATCACTATCCAGGACCAGGGCCCCGGGTTCGATGTGTCGGACCTGCCCGATCCGAGCGATCCGGACGCGCTACTCAGGGCGAGCGGCCGTGGTATCATCATCATGCAGTCCCTGCTTGATGAGGTCCGGTTCGAGGACGCCGGCAGACGAACCATCATGGTTCAGCGAGCGCGTGGTACCATAGAGGCGTCAGCCAAGCAGGTGATGTGAGTGCGAACGTCAAACATAGAGTGCGCTGAACGGTCGAGGCTCGGGATTCGTTTCCGAATCGGCCGTGTGTTGTTTTGCGCCCGTGCTACGGGAAGGATTGGCCACTATGCGTAGGCTAGCGGGACTTTGCGCTTCCATCATCGGCGTCGGAGCCCTCGTGGGCGTACTGCTCGCGCAGGGTCCGGCGGACGATGTCGCCCGGGCTCAAACGGGGATGCCCGCGGCCCCGAGTGCTCCGGGAGCGGCGGGGACCGGCGCGATGATGGGCGGCGGCATGATGGGTGGCGGGATGATGGGCATGGGTGGCGCGGCTGCCACCGATGCGGCGCCCGCCGCGCCTACCGTTACGGTCACCCGGCAGGTGAAGGACGATCTGGCCGAGGGCGACGACGTGGTTGTCGATGTCGTCAACGGCGCCACCCTGCAGCTTCAGAATGGCGTCGACGGCCAGGTCTTCGTGCGCCTCGATGGAGTCGTTCTGCCACGCGAGTCCGTTCGGCTGCGCTCGGACTGGACCAAGGTCGAGGGCACGGGGGATCCCTGGGACTGGCGCCGTTTTGATGGCGCGCTCTACAAGGACGCCACCATCCCCGACATTGAGACCTACCGCAAGGGGGAGGACGAGCTTCGGGCCTTCGTGATGGACACCGTCGTCAACCGGACCGTCACGGTGGAGAAGGTCGGCGACTTCCTCCAAGCCAACGGCAAGACGATCCCTGCCGTGAAGATCACCTACACCCGCCCCGAGATCCTCATAGGGCAGGACACGGGCCCCTTCGACCTCAATGCCGAGGTCATCGCGAAGACCAAAGCCTTGGGCCTCTGGAACTGCATGTGGGACCGCGGGAAGCCGAAGGCATTCGACTGCAGCACGCAGAGATGGGCCAACTAGGCGGGTTAGCCAGACGGTCTAGTCCTAGAAGGGGCAGCTCCTAGAGCTGCCCCTTCTAACGTACCGGTCTCTGAGCTGTGCGCTCAACCCTCACGGCCCCCGCCGCCTGGGCCTCGCGGTAGACATCCCTCGTTATGCGGTAGGGCAACGGGTCTGGAACCCCAGTGATCGAAAGGGGCCTGGGCGCGACCATAGCCGCCAGATGGGGCAGGTCCACGACAGACAGGATGTGGGGAGCCCGAGGCCCTGAGCGCCCCGCGGAGTAGGTCGGCCCGAGTTCGCGCACGTCCACGGCCTGGATGTTCGTGTCCATCGCCGCGGCGATCAGCGCCAGAACCCCGGCATCAGACCACGCGAGCAGCGAGACTCGGGCCGGGTCGACCCCTGGCTGGGCGCGCAACCAGGCTACAGCGGCCAACATGTCGCGAGCGCCCTCCACGGCGGCGGGGCAACCGAGGATCACCCCGTTCATGTTCAGCGTCTGCTTCGGGCCGGCCCCGGCGCACTCACCCATCCAGCGCGGATCCAACAGGAGCACGCGGCCTCCGCCCGCTACGACGCGGTGCAGCTCGCGGCGCGAACTCGACCAAGCCAAGCGCTTGCCCTCAGGATGCACGACAACCACCGCCGGTCCGGGGTCAGTGGATCCCTCGGGCTCGATCAGCATCGCCGGAATGCTGAAGTCCGGATCGACGGCCAGGCTGAGCATCCTGGTTCGGAGCCCCACGACCTGGCCCTCGGTCACCTGGGTGGACCCGGGGACGGACGGCGGGGCGAGCATGCCGCGTGACCACGCCAGCAGCTTGCCTCGCACCTGCTCGTTACACGCCTGGATCGTTCCGAGTGAGCGCAGTCGGGTGTACTGCTCGCCTCGACGCAGGTCGAACTCGCGCGCTATCGCCGCCAGCCCATCGGACTCAGGAGGGCTGTCCAGCGCGCTGAGCTCCTCGACCGTTGGGACTGGCACGTCAAGCTCAGCCACTGGGCCGGCGTCGGGAAGCTCCCTGAGCCACCGATCCATGAACTGGTAGGTCTCCTCTCGCATGGCCTGGTTGTAGTCGTGGCCGGACTCGTGATGGGTGGCCCAGAGCTTCTCCTGAGCCCCGTAGAGCCCATAGACAGCCTGGACCTGGGGGAGATCCTCCGCGGGGAAGGTCGCCGTCCAGTCGCCCGTCACGGTGATGATGAGCGCCGGATCCGGCGCCATCCGGGCCGCCATCTCCGGAGCGTCGGTGTCCGCTGCCACCCCGGGCACATGATTGCAGTCGCAGTGGACCTCGTAGGGGTCCAGGATGGTGCGGAACTTGGACACCATGCAGACGGGAACTGCCGCCTTGAGCCGATCATCGACCGCCATGAGGTAGAAGGTCTGCTGGGCCCCTCCGGATACGCCGGCGCTGCCTATCCTATCGGGGTCAACGAAGGGGAGGGATTGCAGCAGGTCGATGGCGCGGATGTTGTTCCACGTCATGACGGTCTGGGGCATGATCCCCCGCTCCCAGTCGTAGAGATGCACGCTGTCGGGAGCCAGGCAGACGTACCCCCGGAGCGCCAGGTTCACGAGGCGGGCCTGCACAATGGGGTGGCGGTTCCCGTTCTCCCAATGGCCGTGGGGGTTCAGCACGGCGCAAGCTCTGCCCTCGATATGGTCGGGCCGATAGAGGTACCCTGCCGCCCAGTAGCCCGGCCAAGACTCCCAGTAGAGGCGCTGGACGGTGTAGCCCTCCCGCTCCATGCGGCGCCCCCAGTGGACATTCACCGGCCCACGGCTGGGCAGCGGCCATAGGCCCAGGTCATCCAGCACTCTCTCGCGGATCTCATCGCGTCGCGCTTTCCACGCAGTCAGGTCTGCGGGCCTCCAGGGTCTAGGCTGGGCGATCCGCGTTAGGTAGGATGCGTACTGGTCTCGCATGGACTGGGGTGACAGAACCTCCATTGCCTGTGCCTCCCTAACTGCGGCCAACACCTCGGGCGGTGTGCCGCGCCAGATGCTCAGGTTGTCGAGATCGCCCACATAGGGCTGGTGGGTGTCCAGGTTGTTGCCGGCACGGAGCTGTACTTCGGAGGGGCCCCCGGGGCCGGGCTGAGCGAGGGCTCGCAGTTCGCCGTCGATCTCCACCCACGCGAGCGCCAACTCGGCGTCGTGGCCCGCGCGGACACGGTGCCATTCACCGTCGTTCACCGCGCCTGCGCTTCCCAGCTTCACCCGGCGCCACGACCACAGCTCGAAGGACAGGTGCCCGGGATCGCGGCCGATCACGACGCTCCAACTGACCTCGCCCCCGGGGGCCGTCTTCGTCATCAGCAATGTTGCGAAGCTCCGCTGCACGGTGCGCATGAGGAACTCGATCGTGAAGCTACTCTCGCTGTCGAATGCCCAGGCCGAGGATCCCGGCCACGTGATGGCTTCCGAGTCTTCGGAGAAGCGCAGCCAGCGGTTCTGCCCTTCACCGGCCCGGAGACCATCGGCCACTGGGACTTCCACGGCCAGGGCCCCGTCACCAACGGCCGGGCCAGATTGCTCGTCGAAGCCCCAGGAAGCCACCAGATCCATCTGAGCCTGCCCCGACGACGCCAGCAGCGCCCCTACCATGGCAAGGCCGGCCCAGTGCGAACGATACACTCCCATCACCCTCCTCGGGGCTATGGGAGGCCGAGGTCACGCAGAGGCTTCAGCGCCGCCTCGGCCCGCTCGTCTTGCCCCAGCGAGCGGTAACACTCCGCCAAACGCAGTCGTTCTTCCTTCTCCGTGGGAGGAACACGGAAGGCGAACGCCTGCTCGAAAGCCTCGATGGCGCCTCGGGCGTCGCCCGCCTCGTAGAGGGCGTTCCCGAGGGCTTTGTTCAGAGGTACCAGCACCGTGATGTCCCAGACGCGCCGCCGGTGTCGTTCGAGGAGCCGCGCTGCCGACTCGGGCTGGCCCAGCGCGCGGCGGATCCGCGACTCCTGGATCACAAGCCTGTCGTGATGCGGCGCGATCTCCCGGCCGAGAGTGATGAGCCCGAAGGCCCCCCACGGATCGCCATAGAGGAGCCGCTCGTCGCTCAGTTCCAGCAGTGGCGCCATCGCCATCTCGCGGACGCCACGGTCCGTTGGGTGCTCCGCCATGCACCACCGCGCCCAAGCGAGACACTCCCGGACCAGCGCCTCATATGTGGCGGGGTCGTCCTCGGCCAGATTCACGGGATGGGCGGTGACTTGGCTGACCCAGCCTCGTGTCTCAAGGTGCGCCCCGGCCGCCTCGTACCAACGCGCCCCCGCGGAGAACACCCCTCCAGCCCGCACTGCCAGGCTAGCCAGGTGGCGCTCGCGCTCCAGGAAGACCTGCTGGAAGGACCCCTCGACCTCTTCCTGGCTGGCGCCCATCCACTCCTGCACGTAGCGGTACGAGTTGTCATCCAGTTCGGGGGCGAGCCAGACCCGTTGCTCGGTGCTCTGCTCCACATTGCGGCAGTAGTAGAGCGGGAAGATCCGATGGTCGCCGACGACATGCTCATCACCGCAGATGAGATCCGTTGCGGGATTGCCTAACGCGGCGATAGCCCGGTCGGCGTAGTAAGCGGCCATCCACTCGGTGCTCCGATCCACCTCCCTGTAAGTGCGCGGCGTCTCGGCGAGCAGCCAGGCCAGAAGGACTGACAGGATGATCGCCACCGCCTTCCTCCCCCGCTCCTGGGCATCACCGAGGAGGAAGGCGATCCCGTGCAGGCCGGCCCCCGCCAGCCCAACTATCCCGAGGTAGGCGGGGATGAAGAACACCTCCTGGTCCATCGCCGTGTAGTTCCAGAAGAAGCCGAGGGAGGCCACCGCTAGCCACGCGAAAGGCGCCAGGCGCGTCCCCGCCGGACGCCACCCCACGACGTACCCGCCGAGGGCAAGCGCCCAGACGGGAAGCGACAGCTCCGCTGCTAGGCGGTGCCAGTCTCCCCTGAGCATCGTCCCCCAGAGAGGCGGCTGGGCGCCCCACATGAACCGGCGGTAGGGGCCTGCTGAGATGGTGAACTTGAAGTCAGCCCAGGTCTTCGGCTTCGCCCAGCAGTACGCGGCTCCCTGATCCAGGTGGGGCCACGCCCCAGCCCGCAGCGGGAGATGCAGCCATACCAACTGAGACAGCAGGTACCCGCCCACGAAGGCTCCCAGCACGCTCCATCTCAGCCATAGGCGTCGAGGCTGTCCGATGAACAACGGCAGCAGCCCCAGTTGAAGGAGCGCGTTGAAGGGCCGGTGGGTGACGGCGAGCCCCAGGAGCAGTCCCAGCCCCAGCGCCCACCACCAGCGCACCGCTTGGCCCGCTTCCAGCCCTCTCCGCATCCGCAGCGCCCCCGCCAGCCCTGCCGTCAGGAGGGCTATGTCGAGGGTGTACACCTCGGTTAGGGTGGCCTGGTCCCAGACTACAGGGGTCAGGCAGAAGGCCCACGTGAGGAGCAGGGCGGTGACGTCGTGGCGGACCAGCTCGCGTAGTGAGATGAACAGGAATAGGCCCGCGAAGCCCAGCCAGATGGCTGAGAGCAGGTTGGCGCTCGCCGCCAGGGAGGCGAGGGGCACGACCTGGCTCCAGCCCCAGGTCAGGAGCACCCACAATGGGTAGCCGGGCGCATGGGCGATGCCTCGCTGCCCCACGGCGGACAGCAGTTCGCCCGCGTCCCCGAAGGTGATCGATGGCGCCACGGTCCAGACCACTACTGCCAGCACACCGAGGGACGAGAGAGCGCCACATACCGGGCAGCTTACGGCGGCGAGGTTAGTGGTCAGGGGACGCTGCATACCGGAGAGGGATCAGCCACCCAGCCCGCGACCCGCGGGCAGCCTAGTACTGCCGCTTCGCGCGCGTTGAGAGCAGGTTGCCGAGCCCAGGAAGTCGCCTCCTTGGCCATGGGTCGTGGTGTGCCACATCACGGTTCGGTGCACGCACACTGTCGTCACGCAGGTCTGCGCACAAGGTTCCGCACTGTTGCGGAAGCTTTGTGTCGTCTTCCCCGCATGAGTGCGCTGACCTGCCGCGCAGCTCTGTCGGAGGACGGCGCGCAGGCTGCGGGAATACCGAAAGCAACGGTGCAGGCACGCTCGGAGGCCCGTCGGGCCCTAAAGAGACGTGTCATCCGCTGGTTCGGAGGAGTGTCGATGAGTAAGTCCACCCGCCGGCAGGTTCTCGCCGCCCTCATCGCCGCAGCGGCATCCCTCGCAGGCTGCACCAAGGGCGACAAAGGTTCCGACGCAGCGGCCCCAGTATCGGAGGCTTCCAAGGGCCAGGATCCCGTCCTTGCCACCCTCGGGGCCGCGCAGAAGGCCGAGCACGCCCTGCTCCTCTCCTTCGAGACCTACGCCACCGCCACCCAGCGTGATGACCCGAGCTTCAGCGTGCTCTATCGCGCTCTGGCCCGGAGCTGTGAGGTGCGCCTTGAGGCCCTCACCGAGGCCATCGTCGCAAAGGGAGGCGCGGTGCCCGAGTCCCCGGCGAGCGCGAGCGCAAGCACACTCGCCGGGGATCTCCAGAAGGCCATCGCGGACGTGGGGGATCTCTCCTCCAACCTCTACCCCGAACTGCGCTCGAACGCGGTCAAGGCCAAGGATACGGCGGCGGTCCAGGTCCTCGCCTATGGTGTGCAGGTCCTTCCCGAGATGGAGAGCCTCCTGCAGGCAGGGGCCGAGGGACTGGCCTCCGGCGCCCCGCCCTCGGCACAGACCTACTATGTCTGCCCCACCTGCGGCCACGTCACCACGACCCTCGACTTCGACGAATGTCCCTACTGCTACACCATGGCGAGGGACTTCGAAGCGATTAGCTAGGCGCCAGCGTGATCGACCCTCCTAGATGATGCGCTTCGGGTGTCGCGGCAGCCTTGCCCGCAGGCCCTGGGCCGTGGCATCCCGAACCTGCCTGGTCCTGACACGGAAGGAGTCCTCCCATGATTCTCCCCATGCGACAGATCCACCTCGATTTCCACACCTCCGAGAAGATCGCGGGGATCGGCGCCGATTTCGACGCTGACCGCTTCGCGGACACCCTCAAGCGCGCCCACGTGAACTCCGTCACCCTCTTCTCCCGCTGCCACCACGGCTGGATCTACCATGACACCAAGTTCACCGAGGCTCGACATCCGCACCTTGAGTGCGACCTGCTTCCCCTACAGATGGAGGCCTGCCGCGCTCGGGGTATCCAGACGCCCGTCTACATCACCGTCGGACTGGATGAGCGCGTCGCGCGGGAGCATCCTGAGTGGCGAGAACTCCACGCGGACGGACTCACAGGCGCGGGGCCCCTCGATGCCGGCTGGCGTCCCCTCTGCTTCAGCACGCCCTACCTCGACTTCGTGCTCGAGCAGACGCGGGAGGCGCTGGAGCGGTACCACCCCGAGGGCCTCTTCTTCGACATCATGCACCAAGGGCCGTGCTGCTGCGCCTGGTGTCTGGCAGGCATGGAGGCCGATGGCCTCGACCCCACCGACCCAGCGACGAGGGCTACCTTCGCCGCCGGCGTCCTGAGACGGGCGAAGGAGCGGCTCCACGGCGTCGTGCGCGAGGCGGGGCCCGATGTCCGCTGCTTCTTCAACGCCGGCCACATCGATCCGGCCATCCGCGACTCCCTGGACCTCTACTCGCACCTCGAGATCGAGTCCCTCCCCACGGGGGGATGGGGCTACATGCACTTCCCGGTGACGGTGCGCTACGCGCGGGGACTCAACCGTGAGTGTCTCGCCATGACCGGCAAGTTCCACGCGACCTGGGGCCACTTCAGCTCCTTCAAGAACCCCATTGCCCTGGAGTATGAGGCCCTCGTCGGGCCCGCCAATGGCGCCGCCGTGTCGATCGGCGACCAGCTCCATCCGCGTGGGGCCCTCTGTGAGGAGACCTACGATCGCATCGGGCGCGTGTACGCGATGGTGGAGGAGCGCGAGCCCTGGTATCTCGACGCCGAGCCCGTCACGGAGATCGCCCTCTTCAACACCGAAGCATGTGAGCCGATCCCGGGCATCGGCCTCGAGAAGGCGGTCACGGGGGCGACTCGCATCCTCATGGAGGGCCACCACCAGTTCGACATCGTCGATGGCGACATGGACTGGACCCCCTACTCGGTCCTCGTCCTCCCCGACAAGGTGGCGCTCGATGGCCCCCTTGCCGCGAAGGTTCAGGCCTTTGTCGACGCCGGGGGCCGTGTGCTGGCCACCCACCGGTCGGGGGAGGCCGCCGGCGGCGAGGCTCGCTTCGCCCTACCGGAGTGGCCGGTCGATGCCATTGGCGCTCAGCCCCTACATCCCGACTTCATCCTAGCCTTAGAGCCTCTCGCCAGGGGGCTGCCGGGGGTGCCCTTCGTCGCCTATGAACCGGGCCTCGAGGTTGCCGCCCGGCCTGGCTCCGAGGTGCTAGCGGAGGCCTACTCGCCCTACTTCGAGCGGACCTATGCGCACTTCTGCTCCCACGCCCACTCGCCAGTGGCGGGCAAGGCAGCGTACCCGTCCGCCGTGCGCAAGGGCGGCATCATCTACCTCTCTCACCCCCACTGCTCGGCTTACGTGACGCACGGCCAGACAGAAGACGCCCAGATCGTCCGCAATGCCCTCGATCTGCTGCTTCCCTCGCCCCTGGTGCGGGCTGGAGCGCCCTCGACGTGCCACATCACCGTTACGCGCCAGCCCGAGCGCGGGCGCTGGATCGTTCACCTGCTCCACTACATCCCCGAGCGGAGAGCAGAGGGCCGGGACCTCATACAGGACGTCATTCCCCTTCACGCCGTACCGCTCAGCGTCCGGACTCCGGTCCCGCCATCGGCCTGCACCCTCGCGCCCTCGGGAGAAGCGGTGGAGTTCACTTGGCACGGCGGAAGGGTGGAGTTCACCCTATCGAAGATCCGTGGCAATCAGATGGTCGTGCTGGAGGGCGTCTGCTAACAGATGCCAAGAGCGCAGTCACATTTCAGTCCGGTCCGCGGCACGGCGGGCAAATACGACAAGGTAACGGAAGCGTGGCCCTCAGTCGTCATGCACGGGGCAGAGCCCACAGATGGCGACAGGGCGTGTTCCGCAAGGAGGAAACATTGATGTCCAGGTACGCTCTTATTGCGCTCGTGCTCGCAGTGGTTGTTGCGTCTTGCCTCGTCGTGGCGAGCTGCTCCAAGCCCGCTGAGGATGTTCCGCCCATCGCCGTCTCCCCCCCCAAGCCCGCGCCGCCTCCGTCGCCGGCTGAGGAAGCCACGGAGTCGACCGACGCTGCCACCGAGTCTGCTGACGCCGTCACCGAGTCCGCCGCTGCCACGGAGTCCGCTGAGCCGGCTGACAACGCCGCGCCCGCGGATGACGCGGAGGCCGCCGCCCCGGCTGACGCCGCCGCCGAGGAGCCTGCCACCGAGTAGGCAAGCGGTTCGGTACATGACAAGAGCGGGCTGGCTGAGCCAGCCCGCTCTTTGTCTACTGGAACAGGCCTATTCGCTCACGACGCAGCGAAAGCCCGTCAACGGCATATAGCGTGCGACCAAGTCGGGCTCTACATACCCTCTGAAGGGGATCATGGCAAACTGGGGGTTATTCGACGCCTCGGTCGCTCCGTACGAGCCGCCCCGAAGGATCAGGCGCTCGGGGTGCCCGGTCCACATGCCGAGGACCCACTCCCGCACGTTGCCCGCCATGTCGAACACGCCGTAGGGCGACTCGTCGCGCTCATAACTCATCACGGGCCGAGGCTCGCCAACGAGGGTACCCGTGTTCGCGTCTCCCTGCTCGAAGCGGTCCCCCCAGGGGAAGAGTCGGGCGTCCGCATCGCCACGCGCAGCCTTCTCCCACTGATCCTCCGTTGGCAGCCTCTTCCGCGCCCAGCGCGCGTAGGCGTCGGCATCGCTGAGGGTGACGTGGGTCACCGGGTCATCCTCACGGCCGGCCGGGGGCGCGTTTCCCCCCCAGTGCGACGGCGGCTCGTAGCCGGTCTCCTCAACGAACGCGGCGTACTGCCTGTTCGTCACCTCGTGAACGTCGATCCAGAAGCCTGGTAGCTCCACCCGACGGCTGGGGTTCATGTCCTGAGCCCGGGGGTCTTGGTAGTCGGCGGGGTAGCCCGCCTCGAACGGCCCCGCGGGCACCCAGACCATGACCGCGCCATCGGGCGTCGCCACCGCGAAGCCCGGGTCCATGATCTGCGCTTCTTGGTCGGGCAGGGGGATCGCGCCTACTGGGAGGGGGTGCGGTGTGATGAGCCGCACCGGTCGCACCACGGCCGTCTCGCCCTCCACCAGTTCAACCTCGCGGGTGGCCTCGTTGTACGCCTTCATGCTGAGTGTGAGGGTTACCGTTCGCCTCTCGGCGCCCTGGAGATCGATGTCCCTCTGGAGCGGTGTGTTGCCGATCTCCTCGCCATCCAGCGTCACGAGGGCGCCTGGCGGGATGGATTCGACCTCCAGACGCGCCGAAGCCACGGCGGGCGCCGATACCAGAATGACCGCCAGCCAGAGGAGGCCGTGATGGAGTCGCATTGCCTCCACCTCCTATCTCTAGCCTCTCAGACGCGGCGACGACCCGGTTGGCTTCATTCCTTGTCCGTGGGGCCGCTCGGGACGCCTGGAACGCTCCTCGGGGAGCGGAACTCTTGGCTGAACTGGGACTCCAGCGCGGCCTTGCTCTGGGCAACGGTGGAGGCCGCGCGGTTCACCTCCTGCTCGATGCGCGCGAAGAGAGCCGCGCTCCAAGCCTGAATGTCCGCCCGACGGGACGCAGCCTCGTGTTCAGCGCTCCGAACGATCTCGTCCGCGCGCTGCTTGGCCGCGTGAACGACCGCCTCTTGCGAGAGCATCTCCTCGACCTGCTCACGTGCCTCACGGAGCTCCTGACCGGCCGCCGCGTGGGCCTGATCGATGATGTCGCGCGCCTGCTCCTGGGCTTGCCGCAGGATGCGGTCTCTCTCCGACGTGATCTCCGCGGCCTCCGCGATGGATCGGGGCAGGTCATGCCGGATGGCGTTGATGAGGCGGTGGAAGTCCTCCTCGCTCACATACCGTCGCCCGAACCACGGCACGGAGGATCCACCCTCGATCAGGTCCTCAAGCTCATTCAGAAGTCGATCAATGTCCATGGAGATATCTCCTCACTCGCCGAGCAGTCGCGCTCGAAGCCGCTCTTCCACTCCCGGCGGAACGAGCCCCGTCACGCTTCCCCCCAGCTGGACGACCTCGCGAATGGCGCTCGAACTCAAGAAGGCGTACGCGACATCGGTGGGGATGAACAGCGTGTCGATCCCGCTATCCAGGAACCGGTTCGTGTGCGCCTGCAGGAACTCGTTCTCGAAATCCGAGACCGCTCGAAGGCCTTTGATGATCACCTGGGCGCCCATGCGGCGCGCGTGCTCCACCAGCAAGCCCGAGAAGGACTCGACACGAACATTGGGGAGATCGGCGCAAGCACTGGCCAGCATCTCCGCCCGCTCCTCGATTGAGAACAACGGCTCCTTCTGCGGATTGCGCACGACGGAGGCGACGACCTCGTCGAAGATGCGGGCCCCTCGACCGATGATATCGAGGTGCCCGTTCGTCACGGGATCGAAGCTGCCGGGGTAGAGAGCCCGGGCCACGATGGATCACTCCCGCTCTAAGCCGTGCCTCGGGTATCCGCCTGCGGCTCCGAAGCGACGCGCTCGAATATGGCCACGTGAGCGCGCCCATACCGCCTGGCACGCAGACAATGGTAAATGTTCAGAGGGGGAACGGGCATGTCCTCTCCATCCGCCTCGAACACGACCCGCCCGCCGGGGGCGATCCGGTCCGCCCGAACGCCCAGCGCTTCCGCGACCGCGGCCAACACATCGGAGCCATAGGGCGGATCGGCGAATACCAGGTCGTAAGGAGCTATGGGCGCGCTCGCCAGCAGCCATGCCGCCGCATCGGCGCGGTGCACCGCCGACCGGTCCGTGAGGCCCAGAACCTCTAGGTTCCCGCGGATGGCCGCGCAGGCCGGTGCCGCGCGGTCGACCAGATCAACCCACCCAGCCCCGCGGCTAAGTGCCTCTATACCCATCGCTCCGCTACCGGCGCAGAGGTCCAGCGCCCGGCAATGAGGCGGCAGCGGGCCGAGCATGTTGAAGATCGCCTCGCGCGTCCGATCGGAGGTCGGACGCGTGTCCTCGCCCCGAGGCGCACGGAGCGTACGACCTCGGTGGAATCCACCCACCACGCGTATCGGCATGAACGACCCCCTGACGCGCCCGAGTGTAATCCAACCGCGGCCGCGGCGCCAACGACGGGCACGCTCGACTGAACCGCAGCCGGTGGGCTCTTGTTGACATTGGTAGGTCATTGCGGTTGGATTGCGAATGGACATGAGTGCTATAGCACCGGACTAGCGCTTCCGGTGCCTTCTGTTGTGACAGTGGGGAGGGCCTCCTGATGATGCGCAACCGATGGGCAGCGACGGCTGTGGCGTTGCTGCTGCTGAGCACTGCGGCCCTGGCCGCGGCGACGCCGGATCTGGAGGGCTGGATCGAGACCGATCGCGCCAGCTATCGAGTGGGCGAGCCGGTCCGCGTCGCTTTCTGCATCCGAAACAACGGCCCCGAGGATGTCGACCTTGTGGTCGCCGGTCCCGAGGCACAGCTCCGCGTAGGAGCTCTGGGCGTTCTGGAGACCCCGAGCCGCTCTGCGGACCGGCCGGAGGAGATCCTTATTCGCCGTGGCGAGACGACCGTCTACCGGTTCGACATCGACCCTTCGGACCTGGACATTCCCGCTGGTACGCATCAGATCGTCGGCGCCCTGCAGCCTCTGGTGGGCGCGCCTATCCAGGCTGTCGGCCAGTTCGTAGTCGGCCAGCTGCCTGACTACCTCAAGGTGGCCGACGTGCTCGCGGCTCCCCACGTGTGGGCCGACGGCGATGTCGTCGAGCTCCGCGGCGAGTACCGCGGCAACCGCGCCCGCCCCTTCCGCCCCCTCGACGGTGTCGAGGCGCCCCGGGCCACGGACTGGATCCTGGGCGACGAGACGGGCGAGATCTACATCCACAACGCCCCCTCCAAGGAGCACTACAACGACTGGACCTGGCACATCGACGATCCGTATGTTGCCCCGAAGACCGACGTGGGGACCATTTCCTCGCCCGTGCTCCTCTACAACCCGCCCGAGGTGGGCGATAAGGCCGAGTTCCTCCACCCCGGATGGACCTACGGCAAGCGCGTCATCGTTCGCGGCCACGTCATCACCCATGACAGCGGCCTCGTCACCATCGCTCCGGTGGAGATCTTCAAGTGGCAGACAGACCGAGGCGCCTTCTGCGTGCTCGAGACCGAAGGGCCGCCGCAGACCGAGGCGGGCCCCAGCCAGATGCTCCTGCGGATGATCGTCAAGAACGACACCGCGTTCCCACTCACCCTCGCCCACGCGAGCGGCTTCAGATACGACTTCGTTGTCGAGCGCGACGGCGAGGAGGTGTGGCGCTGGTCCCGGCATCAGGGCATGTCCGAGGGGCTCTCCTGGATGACCGTGAGCGACGACTCGTGGAAGCCTGGCCCGAACTCACCACTCGTCGACCGCTCGGTGACCACTGTGACGCCCCATGAGGGGAACCGCGCCTCGGGCCGGAGCACCGTGCCACCCGACAACGCCCTGGTCTACACCGCGTACTGGCCCCTGGTGGACAATGATGGCCGGCCCGTTGAGCCGGGCGTCTACCAGATCTCCGGCCTCATCAGCCACCGCGTGTTCACCTATCCCGTTCCTGTCGTCGTTGGGCATGCGGCTGCCCTGCCCTAGCTGGTCGCGGCTCGAGGGGAGGATTCCCCACGGACCGATACAAGATGCCGATAGCGAGTGGACCCGTCCTCTGGCGCGGGTGCCGTCCTGGTTCGCTTCGTCTGGCGAAGACTTGGGGCGTCTGATCCAATGAGTGAAGAGCGCGAAGTGCTCAAGCGGGTAGCGGATGGGCGCAGCGACCCGGGCATCCTGGCCCGAGAGGCTGGCCGTGCGGACGAGGACTCCCTGTGCATCCGGGAGTTCGACGGAGACCGAGGCGCCCTCTATGCGGTCGCCGACGGGCTGAGCGGCAGGAACGCCGGCAGCGTCGCTAGCGCCCAGGCGGTTGGCCTGCTCGAGGAGGCTTTGGAGGCGTACGCCCGCCACGGCGAGGCGCTCCTCCAGCAGCTCGGTCCGGCCCTCCCCGACCTCAGGGCCTACATCGACTATGTCGCCGTGCGGATCGACGCCCAGTTGCGCGCCAACGCCGAGGCGAACCCCAGCCTGGCGGGGATGGCGACGAGCCTTACGGCGGCCTACGTGGATGGCCGGGACCTCCTCATCGCCCATGTCGGCGACTCCCGCGCCTACCGCGCCCGCGCCACGGAGTCTGGGCTGCAGCAGCTCACCATCGACGATGCCCCCGTGGATGACGAGGAGTTCGATCCCCCTCCCTCCAAGGCCCTGGGCGACGCCGACGAGCAGCCACTGCGCATCGATCAGTACCGCGCGGAGGATGGAGACATCCTCCTGCTTTGCACTGACGGGCTGTGGCGCGAGGTCGACTGTGCGCTCATGGAACGCATCCTGAAGGGGTCCCCGCGCCCCTCGATGGCCGTCGAGAGGCTCATCCGCGCGGGGAACCAAGCTGGCGGACGTGGCAACATGGCCGCCGTCGTCGTTCACATCGGCGAGGTTGACCTGACCGATGACGAGGCCCTGGATTCGGCCTTCCCCGTTGGCGGCGCCGCCCCCAAGCAGGCTCCCGTGGAGCCCCCCGCGGAGACGCAACCGGAGCCCGAGCCCGAGCCGCCAGTGGAGGAGCCCGCCGCCGAGGCCCCCGAGAGCACGCCCCCCCCGGAGGAGCCGGCCCCCGAGGCTACCGAGGAGGAGGCCTCGAGGGAGGAGCCGGGACCGGTCATACCGGGTCCGCCAGCAGGTGGCTATGCGGCCGTCCCCGAGGTCGTGGGCCGGGCAACCTACCCCCGTCCCGCGGAGACACCCGACGACGCCCTGCGTCCCCGGCACGAGGGGGCGGCGGGCGAGGCTAGGTCCAGCGACTCGGCCCTGTTCCTCCTGGGGCTTGTGTCGGGCATCGCCTTCATGCTCGTCATCGGCGGCATATTCTGGGGCCTCAAAGCGTGGGCCGGGAAGCCCGCCGAAGCGCCGCGAGCCACTGCCACGAGCACCGATCACGTCGACTATGAGGAGATTGTGACCCATCCCGTCAGCTTCTGGGCCAAGCCTCTGGGGCCGGGGGGGCGGCCGTGCATGATCCTCACCAAGAGCCTCCACGAGGAGACGGGCGAGGAGTCGTGGGAGGAACTGCCTCGCCTCCAGGGCAATGAGAGCGGCCCATCGGGCTCTGTCAGCCTCTTCCGCCAGGGCGACGCGCTTCACATGTTCCTGGATGTGCAGTTCATCGCGTCCGAGGCCGGCCTGCCACGCGACTGCCTGCTCTCCCTCAAGGTCATGCCCGACGAGGGCAACCGGACCCAGACCGTCATCACCGCGGGCCCTGACGCCGGCGAGCAGCGGGACGGGCACATCGAGGTCATCAGCATCCGCCCCGGGAGCGTGAGCCTGGTACCACAGGATCCCGACGAGCGGCTGATCGCGGGCGGCAAGGCCGAGGCGACGATGGGCGGCCAAGTCAATGCGTCGGGCTATTACGTGCAGCACTTCGACAAGGTGCCCTTGGGCACGTACCTCGCCAAGAAGGGCAGTAGCGAGCGGATCGTCGAGATCACGGCCGCCAAGCGACGGGTGACAGTCACCTTCACCGAGTGACGAGCCAGCCGTCTCCGGATTCCGGCGCCGCCAGTCGCCCCAAGCGCTCCAGGGGCGGCATGGTGGCGAGGGCCGACAGGGCCCCATCGATGCCAACCCGAGGCGCCGGCGCGTCGGTGGCCTGCCGGCTCATCCAGACACGGTGGAACAGCGTGTAGCAGCCCTCAGCGTGGAACTCGCCGAGCGGCCAGACGCCACGGGCCGCGATGACCCTGCCGCCGCCCACGTCCAGGGCGTAGAAGATGAGCTCATCGTCGCTGAAACCGGCGCTGAAAGCGCTTCCATAGGGGCTGGAGGCGGCGAGAACCACCTCCGCCCCGGAGTCCTCGATCCGGCTCCGCACCTCGTCCTCCAGGGCCTCGGCGCCCGGGGCAGCCCGCTCAGGCGGCGGGCCGACGAAGACGCGGATCGCCTCACTGAGCGCCCCATCCGCGCCGCTACCGCCAGGCCCGCGCAGGATCAGATACCCATCCTGGCGCTGACCGGCGGCGTCCCGCACCACCTCAGCCGTCCAGTCGGCGGGCATCCACAGCGTCACCTGCGCCCCCGGCACCCCAGCCGGTCGCCAAGCGGCCGAGGACCCGGTAGGCTCTCGGCCTCCCAGGGCGACCTGGAGCGGCAGTTCGAGGTCGAGGAGGCCGGCGGCCTGGCGTGCCGCAGCGGCCCACGGCGGGTCCGCCGGGCCATTCGGCGAGTCGAACTGGCCTGCCACGGTGGCAGCCAGTCGGGCGCTGCGGGCGAGCAGACGCTCGCCGTCCGGCATCTCGAGGATGCGCCGCCCAGCCACCATAAGGCGCTCGGGGCTCACGGGCTCCTCCAGAGCGATGGACACCCCGAAACCGGCCGCCTGGAGCCGCGCCGCCGCCCAGAGCAGATCGAGCACTCGGCGGCCGGTGATGGGCTCATCGCCGGGGAGGTCCAGAGGTTCCAGGCAGGCGCGGAAGCTCCGCAGCCACGCCCCCAGCGGTCCTGGGTCGCGTTCGCCGGAGGTCTCCAGGGCCTGCCGCACGGTGTCTTGGGCGCCGGCCGAGTCGGCGGAGCCGCTGCCGGCGAGGCGCTGCACCGAGTCCACGAGCGCCGTAAGGTCATTCCGGGACTCCGGCCGCCGGTTCCACTCGTCGTCGACGGCGAGCCGCAGGCTCTGCATCTCGCGCGGCCCAAGGCGCTCGCCGTAGGCGAACTGCACCAGGGAGGCCACCGCCGGCGCGATGCCCTCGGGCGGCCCCTGCGCCTCGACGGTCTGGATAAGGGCCATCAGCAGGGCCCCGAGGATGGCCGAGCGGCGGATGGCACGCGCCGTCACGGCCTGGGCAACCTTCCGAAGGCCCGCAGGATGGTCGCATGGAGCCGGTGGACCCCCAGGGCGCCAGGCATCGTGAGCAGAGGGCAGCGTTCCTCGATGACCTCCAGGCCGCGCTCCCGGGCCAGCCGCGCCGCCGCGCCGCTGTCGCCCCGCGTGTCGATCCAGACGCGCTTCACGCCATGGTCGGCGAGGTCCGCGACCGCCGCCTCCGCCGACGCCGGCTCGATGACGAGCAGCGCGGCTTCGGGCGTGGAGTCCAGGGCGTCGAGGGACACAGCCACCGGCTCTCCCTTGAGCGTGCCGCCGCGCGTGTCGACGACGTGGACGGTCTTGCCCTGACCGCGGAGGGTCCGCACAAACTCGGGGATCAACCAGCGTCCCTTGGCCAGCGCGCCGTACACGACGAACTCGCGACCATCCCAGAAGCTGTACTCCAGGGGCATCGGCGGCCTCCCCGGTCGACGTTAGCTGGCCGGAGTACCCGCCCAGAGCGCGCCACGCTGGAGCATGGACGCGAAGACCTCGTGCCGGCAGGCCTTGGCGTCGTGGCCCAGGGCGAGGTAGAAGACGCGGCCCTGGCCCCAGCTCTTCGTCCAGGCGACGGGCATGGCCCCGCCCTTCCAGAGGGCGGAGGCGACGACGTGGACGCGCGGGTCGTAGTCGGTGATGTACTGCTCATCCTCGACCACGAACTCATCGAGGCCCTTGGTGATGGGGTGCTCGGGGTCGGTCACGCTGACCTGGTACTGGCGGTAGGCCGGGTGGGTGATGAAGTAGCCGCCGACCATGGCTTGGTACTCCGGGCAGCCACGGAAGGAGTCGGCGGCCGAGTGGATGCCCACATAGCCCTTGCCCCGGGCGAGCCACTCCAGGAGGCCGTTCTTCTGGGCCGTGGAGATCTCGCCGACGGTGTAGTAGAAGACGATCAGCTCGTAGGGGTCCAAGCCCGATTCGAGGACAGTGAGGTCTTCGTTGACCCGGGTGATGTCGAAGGCGCTGTCGGCACGGAGGATCTTCTCGATCTCGGCGCCACAGCCTTTCCAGTCGTGTATCTCTCCGCCGGTGAATAGAAGGGTCTTGATGGCCACGGTGGGCGCCTCCAGGGGGTGAGTTGGGAGTGACGCCGACGGCCGCGCACCCCGTCGACACAGGAGCCTTCGTCGGGGAGCGCCCCGCCACCTGCCGCGGATTGGCCGCCCACGGCCTCTCCTCGTACACAGAGAAGGCGCGCTCATGGGAGCGCGCCCCACGGCCCTGGGCGGTTGCCCTGCGAGGTTACGGAGCGGCGACAACACCGGTCGTGTTGTCGCATATCCAGTCCTCGTTCGTCACCCGCATTCCGCACCCGAACCCAGCGGGGGGGCGAGCATGGCAATGACGACGATCATGATCTCGATGAGCGTGACCCCCTGGTGCCTCGGCGCTGCTCTCACTGCTGTCCCTCCCTCACCAGAGGGCAGTGTATCCCGGGCTACGGCGCTGTGTGCTTCGACCAGAGAGCATCAGTGCGGTCAGCGTCTACAACGTGGTTCTCGCAGTAGGCTTCTCCCGCATGATCGCTCGTATCATCGTCCTCGATCACGTAGGTGGCTTGGCACCAGGGACACAGCGGCGTCCTGGTGCGGCCGAGGGAGGGCTTCTTGTGGTTGTCAGCAGTGTCAGTATCGGCAGCTATCACATCGTCGACGGACGTCGGCCACTTCCCCGTGTCGTTGTGGTACTTGACCGCGGCATACGTGATCGCGGACGTATCAGTGACGTAGCGCGTGTGCTTCGCCCGGTCGCTCGCGTTACGGACGGCGAGGCCGACGATCAGGGCCAGAATCGCGACGATCAGGACTATGATCATCATCTCAATGAGCGTGAAGCCTCTGCGATTGCTCTTCCTCACTTCCGGTACCTCCTCTTTCCCTCCCTACTCCCCATACGGCGTGTCAACTCTGTTCCCTACTCTCTATCGGTCCCCGGCTTCGAGGGTCCTATGCCACACCCCGGCATCGATCTCTCACGGCAAACGTATGAGTACGGTTCCTACGCGATTTCTGTTTTGGGCGCTCGGCGCTAGGGCATACGGTCGCGCGCCTTGTCGATCTCGCCTTCCTGGTAGTCGCCGGCCTGCCGGTCCGTCTCCGGCCAGGCCGTCACGAAGAAGGCAATGCCGGGATAGAGGGCGTCGTAGTCACCCTTGAGGATCTTCGCGCGAGCCCCCAGAGTCGATGCCTCGGTGACCTCCAAGTCCGCGACCCACTCGTTGTTGTCCCACACCGCGAGGCGCGTGCCCACGCGCAGGCCCTCATCCGACCCCACGTTGAGCCGGATGCGGTCCTTGTCGAAGGGGATGGAGATAGTGCCGCGCACCGTGAGGGCCGTCGTGAGGCGCTGTACGGCGGCGTAGGCCGCTTCGTGGATCGCCTTCTCCACCAAGCCCCGCTCCCCGAGGGCCTCGCCGTTCTGGTCCGCCCGACCGCAGACCTGGAAGGTCGTCACATCCATGCGCGCTCGGCGGTCCAGCACCCGCATCCTGAGCGCGCAGACGCCCTGGTCCGTGTGGTCGATGTAGAGCAACCCGGCGATGCGCACGGACACGGCGAGGTCCGCGCCCACGGCCTCAGCGATGGCGTGGAGCTGCTCCGCCTCGAAGGGCGGCATCAGGCCGCGGGCATCCACCGCCTCCACGACAGCCTCGGGGCTGACGATCTGAATGGACCCCACATCGGCCATGGCGTCGAGCAGCCCCACGGCCGCGGCGGTCGCCATCCCGCCCTGGGAGTAGTGGGAGCCATCCGTCACGTCCACCAGGGCGACCCGGGTGGTGGGGATCGGGGCCGCCACGCGCTCGATCTCGTCCGCCAAGGCGGGGTAGCTCAGGACCGCGGCCAGCAGAGCGAGGCCCAACAGCGGCAGCCAGGCGTGGCGCCTGGGCATGGAAGTCGTCGGTTCAAGCGCTTTCATCGCTAGATCTCCTCCATCACACTTGCGTCATGTGTCGACGCCCGAGGGCGCGAGAGAGAGTCGTACAGACGGATGGAGTGGCTCTCTGACCGAGCCACCGATTCACCAACGCTCCCCATATAGCTAGAGTTTACTCCGCGAGGGCCCGAAATGGGTTTGTTTCGAAGGATTTGCCATCTGAAGGCCTCGCCCGCCGCCGGGAGAACACCCAGCACGTGGACAGAGAGCCCCCCTCGGATCTTACCCTCCGCTGCGCGAGCCCGGAGGACACGCGTCGCTTGGCCGCTCGCCTCGCACCCGCCCTGGCGGGGGGCGAGTGGCTGCTCCTGCGGGGCCCCCTCGGGGCGGGCAAGACGACCTTCGTGCGCGGCCTCGCCGCCGCCCTAGGTTGGGAGGGCACGGTGCGCAGCCCCACTTTCAACCTCGTGGCCGCCTACCCCACCCGCCCGCGCCTCATCCATGTGGACCTCTACCGCCTGGAGCAGCCCGCGGCCGTAGAGGACCTGGGCATCGACGACCTTGCCGGAGAGGAACCCGCCGTCGTGGCCGTGGAGTGGCCGGATCTGCTCACCGACCGCCCCTCGCGAGAGCCGGTATTGCGGATTGACATCGAGCCTTCCGGCGAACTGCGGCTCATCACCCTTCACCCACTCACCCCGCCCGCCGCGCGGCTCCTCGAGGCGGTGAGAGAGGGGTGATCCTGGCCCTGAGCACCACGACGGAGGTCGCGTCCATCGCCCTGGCAACGGGCGACCGGATCGTGCAGACGCGGTTCGAGAGCCGCCGGGAGCTGGCTCGGACCCTCATGTCGCGGATCGACCGCCTCTGCCTCGACGCCGGCGTTGGCCCGGGCAGCCTTACGGCCATCGCCGTGGACCGCGGCCCGGGGTCCTTCACGGGGGCGCGGATCGGTGTCGCCACCGCGCGCGCCCTCGCCTCGGCCCTCGGCCTGGCCATCCGGACCGAGACCTCGCTGGCGCTCCTGTGCCGGGCCGCGCGCCACACCGCGCCCAGTTGCGGCCCCCACCGGCTGGTGCTCGCGGCCGTGGAATCCAAGGCGGACGAGATGTTCGTCATGCCCTTCAGTTGGCTGGGCGCCGAGGCGTCCACGCCCATCCCCCTCGCCTTCGAGGACGCGCCCGAGTTCGCGCGGCGACACGCGGGCGCCCTGCTCGTCGGCGCGCCGTGGCGCAACCCGGCCGTTCCCCGGTCGCTCACCAACTGGAGCGAGCCCGCGGGCCGGGACTGGGACTACCCCGATGCCGCCACCCTTGCCACCAGCGCGACGGGGGAGCTGCCGCCGGAGCGCGTGGAGCCCCTCTACGTTCGGGTCTCCCAGCCCCAGGCCGCCGAGGGCCAGGGGCCCCGCCGCTGGCGTCCGGGCGACGTGTTCGTCCGGCCCCTGCGCGGGGACGACGTGGAGGATATCGTCGCCATGGAGCGGCAGTGCTTCATCACCCCGTGGCCCCGGGGCGACCTGGTGGCCGATATCCGCCGGCGCAGCGGGTCGTACTACATCATCGCCGAGGACTCGGACGGCTCGCCGGTGGGCTATGCCGTGGTCTGGTTCGTGTTCGACCGGGGGCATGTCGCCTCCGTCGCAGTGCTCCCCGAGTGGCGGCGGAAGGGCGTGGCGAAGCGGCTCATGCTCGAGCTCTTCGCCGCCTGCGTCGCTCGGGGGATGCGAACGGTCAGCCTCGAGTACCGCGCCTCGAACCGCGCTGCCGCGCAGCTCTATGAGGAGCTGGGGTTCCAGGTGGACGGATACCGGCACAACTACTATACGGACACGGGCGAGGACGCCGTGTCGATGATCCTGCCCGACCTCCTCGCGGCCGACGTGCGGCAGCGCCTCCGGCGGATCCGCATCACCCTGGAGGCGGGCCACTGATGCGGGTGCTGGGCATAGAGACCTCCTGCGACGAGACGGCGGCAGCCGTCGTTGAGGACGGCCACCGCGTCCTCTCCAGCGTCGTCGGCAGCCAGATCGATCTCCACGCGCGCTATGGTGGGGTGGTGCCCGAGATCGCCTCCCGGCGGCATCTCGAGCTGATCGACGCGATCGTCGCCGAGGCTCTCGATGACGCCGGGATGGATGGCGCCTCCCTCGATGGCATCGCCGTGACCTGCCGCCCGGGGCTCATCGGCGCCCTGGTGGTGGGCCTCGTGGCCGCCAAGGCCTATGCGTGGTCGTGGGGCCTGCCCATCATCGGCGTGCACCACATCCACGCCCACGCCTTCGGCGGCCGGCTCGCCGGCGATGGCGCGGGACACGGTCCCGAGCCGCCCTTCGTGGCCCTGGTCGTCTCGGGCGGCCACTCGGACCTGCTCCTCGTCCGGGACTGGCTGGACCCGCGCCTCATCGGTGAGACGCGGGATGACGCCGCGGGCGAGGCCTTCGACAAGGTCGCGCGGCTCCTCGGACTGGGCTACCCAGGCGGCCCGGCCATCCAGCGCGCGGCGAGTGAGGCCACGGCGCCCATCGCCATGCCCATCGCTGACCTCGGCGACTCCCTGGACTTCTCCTTCAGCGGCCTGAAGACCGCCGCGCTGCGGGAGACGGAGCGGCTCGGGCCCACGGAGACCCGCGCGCGGGCGGCGGACCTGGCGGCGGGCGTCCAGACGGCTGTGGTCACGCCCCTGGCCGAGAAGTCGGTGGAGGCCTGCCGCCGCCATGGCGTGGCGTCGCTCGTGGTCGGCGGCGGCGTGGCCGCCAACGCCGAGCTGCGCCGACGACTCACCGAGGGATGCGCTGCCGCGGGGATCGACCTGGTGCTGACTCCGCTGGAGTACTGTACGGACAACGCCGCCATGGTCGCGGCGGCGGGATCGGAGCGGCTCGCGCGCGGCCGGGTGGATGACCTATCCCTGGACGTGGAGAGCATGGCGCCCATCCCGCGGCTTTAGCTGGAGCGGCCCCCCTGACGGAGGAGTATACTGGCCTCTTGTTCCCGGGATGGGCGGCCGGAGAGGATACCCACTGTGGCGAAGCTCAAGATCAGTGTCATGCTCGAGTCCTTCCGCAAGCCTCTGAGGGAGGCCCTCGACCTCGCCGTGGCCGTTGGCGCGTCGGGGTGCCAGATCTACGTGACCTCGGGCGAGATGCACCCCGATGCTATGGGCCCCCGGCAGCGCGAGGAGTTTCGCGAGCTCGTGGTCTCGAAGGGGCTGGAGATCAGCGCCCTGTGTGGGGAGATGGGCGGGTACACCGACCCACGCCGCACCGAGGAGTTCGTGACTGCCACCAAGGCGTTCATGGATCTCGCCGTGGATCTCGGCCCCCGCATCCTGACAGCGCACATCGGCGCGGTCGGCGACTCGCCCGCAAACCCGGCTTGGCGCGCCGTCGCCTCGGTCCTGGAGCAAGTCGGCCAGCATGGCGACGAGATCGGATGCGTCTTCGCGTGTGAGACGGGCATGGAGGAGCCGGAGCTGCTTCGGGGCTTCATCGAGTCCCTGGACACCCATTCGATCCGTATCAACTACGACCCCGCGAACCTGGTCATGGCGGGTTACGACCCCATCGGCGGCCTGAAGCACCTGGGCGACCTGGTGGTGCATACCCACGCCAAGGACGGCGTACGCGGCCGCGACGGCCGGGTCGAGGAGGTCGCTCTGGGCAAGGGGCAGGTGCCCTTCGCCGAGTACGTTGCCGGGCTGCGGGCCGTGGGCTATGACGGGTACTACACCATCGAGCGCGAGGTTGGCGATGACCCCATGGCGGACATCGAGATGGCCGCATCCTATCTGGCGAGCTTGTAGCCGCCGAGCCCCAGGGAAGTGGCTGTCCTGCGACCCATCGAACTCGGCCTGACCATCGGGCGCCTGGAGCCCGGCCCTCGCGACGCGATCACCGATGTCCGGGGAGTCCGGGTCGGGCACTGCACCCTGATCGACCCCGACCGGCGGCTCCGGACCGGCGTCACCATCATCCGACCATGCGATGACCCGTGGACGGAGCGGCCCATCGCGGCCTACGACGTGCTCAACGGCTTCGGCAAGTCCGTCGGGTTGCCTCAGCTCGCGGAGCTCGGCGAGTTGGAGACGCCCATCGGTCTCACGAACACCCTCGCCGTCTGGACCGTGGCGCGACGGCTCGCGGAGCTCACGGCACGGAGGGATCCTCGGATCTGGTCCGTAAACCCCGTTGTTGGCGAGTGCAATGACGGGGCGCTGAGCGACATCGCCGCCTTCCCCATCACGGATAGCCACGTGGACGCGGCCTTGGATGCCGCCAGCGCCGAGGTGGCGGAGGGCGACGTCGGCGCCGGCGCGGGAACCCGGGCGTGGGGCTACAAGGCGGGCATCGGAACTGCCTCGCGCGTGGCGGCCAGCGGAGCCGGCCGTTACGTGGTCGGGGTTCTGACGCTGCCGAACACGGGCCGCCGAGAGGACTTGCGGATCGGCGGCTTCCCCGTCGGAGCCCTGATGCTGGGCCCTCCGACTGCCCCCGAGGGGAAGTCCGGCTCCATCATGATGGTGCTCGCCACCGATGCGCCGGTGGATGCCCGTCAGCTCCGACGGCTCGCCAAGCGCTGCGCCCTCGGCCTGGCGCGGGTCGGCGGAACCGCGAGTCACGGGAGCGGCGACTTCACGATCGCTTTCGCGCCTCGGCGGGAGGAGCGGCTGCGTGACGGCGAGCTGACGCCGTTGTTCGAGGCCGCCGTGGAGGCGACGGAGGCGGCGATCATTCACGGCCTGTTCGCATCGAGGGACGCTGTAGACCGACAGGGGGCGCCCGTGCCGGCGCTCCCCGCCAGGGAGGTTGTCGCACGGGTGCATGCGGCTCGCGCGGCGCTGATAGGAGATAGGATATGAGCCAGTCCGAGACATGGAAGACCGTGGGCATCCTGGGGGGCATGGGCGCCGAGGCGGGCGTCGAGCTCGCCCACCGGCTGATCACCCTCAGCGGCGCCCGCACGGACGCGGAGCAGATCCCGTGCCTGCTCTACACGAACCCGTGCATCCCCGACCGCACGGCGAACCTCCTCTATGGCGGGCCATCGCCGACCGAGGAACTCGTCCGCTCCCTCCAGGTGCTCATCGACGCGGGCGCGGAACTGCTCTGCATCCCGTGCAACACGGCCCACATCTGGCACGAGACCCTCAGTGAGCGGGTGGATGTGCCCATCGTGCACATGATCCGGACGATGGCCGCGAACCATGACCGCAGCCTCGGCGAACGCGTCGGCGTGCTCTGCACCACCGGCCTCGTCCGGTTCGGGCTCTACCAGTCGGCCTGCGCGGAGCACGGTCTCGAGGCGCTCATGCCCACGGAGGATGAACTGGAACAGTACGTCATGCGAGCCATCTACGGCAGCTTGGACGAGGGGCTCGTCGGTCTCAAGGGCAGCAACAAGGGTGAGACCATCGTGGGGCTGATGTGGGAGGCGGCCCAGCGGCTGATCGCCCGGGGGGCGAGCGCCCTGTGGCTCGCGTGCACGGAGATCAGCCTCATCAAGGAGGAGCTCACCGCCCTGAGCCCCGTGCCCGTTGTCGATGCCATGGACTCCCTGGCCGAGGAACTCGTGCGGCAGGCGCGAAGGGCACGTGCATAGACGGGAGGCCGCCATGATGACCACTGCTTTGGCGCTGCTGGCCGCCACACTCGCGGCGCAGCTGGACGAGGCTCCGACGATGGTGCGCACCGAGGACATCCACATGCGCGACCCCTGGATCATGCCTCACGAGGATCGGTACGTGCTGATCGGCACGACGGGCGACGCGTGGGGAGTCGAGGGCGGTGGGTTCGCCGTCTTCACGTCGACGGACCTGCGCGAGTGGACGCCCCATGGTCAAGCGCTGGAGCTGGACGATCCGCCGACATGGGCGGCCTACCAGTTCTGGGCGCCGGAGATGGTGGAGCGAAACGGCCGCTTCTATCTCTTCTACTCCGGGAACTCGGACCACACCCGCCGCGGAACGGGCGTCGCCACGGCCGACGGCCCGCTCGGGCCCTTCCGCAACCTCTCGAACCGCCCCATCACGCCTCTGGAGTGGGAGTGCCTCGATGGCCACCTCTTCCGGGACCTGGATGGCGCCGAGTACCTGATCTACGTCCACGAATGGGTGCAGTGCACCATCGGCGAGATGTGGATCCAGCCCATCGCGGAGGACTACACCGCCCTCGTAGGCGAGTCCACCCTGCTGTTCAAGGGAGGCGATGCCGCCTGGTCCAACGAGGTGATCGACGGCCCCATGATGGTGGTGCGCGACGGGAGGTACCATCTCTTCTGGTCGAGCTTCAATCCGCACACCACGGAGGGCGGGGCCTATTGCGTGGGCGTCGCGACCTCGGACTCGCTCCTCGGACCGTACGTGCAGTCCGAAACGCCCCTCGTCGTGGGCGACGGCGGCCACAACTGCGTCTTCGAGGGGCCAGAGGGCAGGCTGTACACGTGTTTCCATGCGCCGAACCGCTCGCCCGATGAGCGCGTCCGCATCCACGAACTGCTATACGAGCATGGCGCGTGGCGCCTGGGACCCGCGGTCGAGTAGGGCCCCAGGGCCGAGACGCGTCAGAACGCCGCCCGCCGCACCCCTTCGGAGACCCCTTCAGCGAAGGGCGCGAAGGCCTTACGGAACCGTTCCATCAGGTCCTCGGTGCGCCCTCGGCACTCCTCGGGGTTGTCCCAGGCGTCGCCGGCGTCGAGCACCTCGTTCGGCACACCGGGGCACTCCTTGGGCACCTGCAGCCCGAGGATCGGATGAGGCTTGTAGTCCACCTTCTCGAGCGAGCCATTCAGGCAGGCGGCTACGATAGCGCGGGTGTGCTCGATAGAGATCCGGTGGCCCACGCCGTAAGGGCCGCCCTGCCAGCCGGTGTTCACGAGCCAGCAGGTGCTGCCGTGCTGGTGGATCTTGTCGTGAAGCAACTGGGCGTAGACCGAGGGATGCCGAGCCATAAAGGGCGCGCCGAAGCAGGTGCTGAAGACGGCTTGCGGCTCCTTCCCCATTCCCCGCTCGGTGCCCGCCACTTTGGCCGTGTACCCGCAAAGGAAGTGGTAGACGGCCTGCTCCGGCGTGAGCTTGGAGATGGGCGGCATGATGCCGAAGGCGTCGCAGGTAAGCATGAGGACGTTCTTGGGATGGGGTCCCAACCCATCCAGCTTAGCCGAAGGCATATGGGTAATGGGGTACGCCGCGCGGGTGTTCTCGGTCAGGGTGTCATCATCGAGGTCCAGCCGCCGCGTCTTGGAGTCCACCATGACGTTCTCCAGCAGCGTCCCGAACCTCCGAGTGGTCGCGTAGATCTCGGGCTCCGACCGTTTGTTCAGCCGGATGACCTTGGCGTAGCAGCCGCCCTCGAAGTTGAAGATCCCATCCACGCCCCAGCCGTGCTCATCGTCCCCGATGAGGGAGCGACTCGGATCGGCGGAGAGAGTGGTCTTACCGGTGCCTGACAGGCCGAAGAAGAGGGCCGAGTCGCCCTCGGGGCCGATGTTCGCGGAGCAGTGCATCGAGAGCACTCGGGCCGAGGGCAGCACGTAGTTGAGGATGGTGAAGATGGACTTCTTGATCTCCCCGCCGTAGTTCGTGCCGCCGATCATGATGGTCTTCTCGCCGAAGTTGACGACGATGAAGGCCTCACTGTTGGTCCCATCCACCTCGGGGGTGGCGTGGAAGCCGGGGCCGTGGATGACCACCCACTCGGGATTGAAGCCATTCAGCTCCTCATCCGAGGGCAGGATGAACAGGTTCCGCGCGAAGATCGAGTGCCACGCATACTGGCTGATGATGCGAATGCACGTTCGGTAGTCGCGGTCCGCTCCTGCGTACACATCCTGGACGAAGAGCTCCTTGCCCTGGAGATACGCTAGCATCCGTTGACGCAAGCCCTTGTAGTTCTCCAAGCTCATGGGCACGTTCACGTCGCCCCACCAGATGTGCTCCTCGGAGGTCGGCTCTCGGACGATGAATTTGTCCTTGGGCGACCGACCCGTGTGGTGGCCAGTTCGGACGATCAGGGGACCTAGATGGCCTATGACCCCTTCCCCTCGTCGGACCACAGCTTCATACAGGGCGGAGGTTGGCAGGGCGTAGTGAACCGTGCCGACATTGGTGAGCCCGTGGGCCTCGAGGAAAGGGATCATGCGCAACCCTCCAAATCCGATCGTCGATCGCTCTTACGTCCTAGAACGCAGTACCTATAAGAACGCAATCTGGGCCTCAGCGCAAGTCCCTGCCGGCATCCTGTGCGCCCCCAAGGCGCTATGCTACAATCGCCCGACGCCCGATCTCATGGGGGAGCGAAGCGCTGTGCCAACCGAGCCAGGTATGCCGGAACCGCACCCACGGCGCGTGCACAGCGCGCGCCGGACGCGCCGCAACTTCCCCCTTATGTTTATCGATGCCCTAGGCTGGCCCCTCGGGTGGACGTTCATGTCACCTGAGACGATACTCCCTGCCTTCGTCCTCCGCCTGACCGACTCGCCGATGGCCGTCTCCATGATACGCGTTGTCTACGCCGTCGGCATGTGGTTGCCGATTCTCTACGCGCCGAACCTGATCCGGCGGGTGAAATGGCGTGGCAAGTATGTCGCCATCGTGGGGATGGTCGAGCGGGCGCCCATGCTGGTCATCGGCCTCACCGCGCCGCTTCTGGCCGCTTCGAACCCGTCGGCAATGCTCGTGGTCTTCTTCGCATGCTGGCTGGTGCGGTCCGTATCGGAGGGGTTGAACCTCTCCGCTTACGCATCCCTCCTGGATGAGAGCATCCCGGAGACCTACCGCGGCCGGCTCTGGGGCGTCTCCACAGGCATCAGCGCCGTTCTGGCGTTGCCCATCGGCTTCTGGACGGCGCACTACCTGGCGACGCGCGGCTTCCCCCAGGGCTACGCGGACCTGTTTATCATCGGCTTCGCCATCCTGGCCGTGACCATCATCCCGCTCTGGTGGGTGCGCGAGGTTCGCGGAGGGAGACACGTGCCGGACGGCGGACGGGTGGGACTCGGCTCTCTGCGCCTGCTCCGGACTGATGAGACCTTCCGGCGCTTCACCGCTATGTCCCTCGCCATCGCCTTCATCGACATGGCGGTGCCCTTCTACGCCGTCCACGCCCTCCGGACGTTCTCCCTGCCCGAATCCAGCATGGGGCTGCTCGCGGGAGCGCAGGCGGCCGCCGCCTCGGTCGGATCCATCGCCCTCGGCATCGTCAGCGACCGGATCGGCTTCCGTGGGCCTCTGCGTGGGGCGCTCATCCTGGGGTTCATGGCTCCCCTGGCCGCCTTCCTTGCCCCCGCGCCCTGGGCCATGTACCCGACCTTTGCCCTCCTCGGAGCGGCGCTGACAACCATCGTGATGTGCCGCTACAACATGCTGCTGGAGATCTGTCCCCGCGGCCGAGTGCCCGAGTATTCCGGAGTCTTCTACACCGTTCTGCAGCCCGCGTTCGCCCTGGCGCCCTTTTTGGGTAGTCTGGTCGCGCAGTACGTGGGTCTGAGGGCCGTGTTCATCCCCTCCATGGCCGCGGCCCTCGTGGCCCTCGCCCTACTCCGCCATGTGCCCGAGCCTCGGAGGACAGCGCCGGCGCCCTGAGGGCGACGAGAGAATCAAGGAGCGCAACATGCCCAAGTACGACGTTCTCGCCATAGACATCGACGGCACCCTGCTCAACACGAACCACGAGATCCCGCCGGCTCATCTCGAGGCCGTCCGCGAGGCAGACGCCGCAGGGGTGCGCATCGTCCTCGCCTCGGGACGCATGCTACCCTCGGTGACCGTTGTCGGGGAGCAGATGGGGATCCGGCCCGGGCCCTGCGTGGGCTACAACGGGGGCCGGGTCTGCTCCGCTGAGACGGGGGAGGTCCTGTTCCACGAGCCCGTCCCCGCCGACCTGGCCCAGGAGCTGGTGCGTCGCTTCACCGATCTGGGGATGCACATCAACTACTACCTCGATGATGTGCTCTACGTGGATCACATCGAGCAGTGGGGCAATCTCTACTCATACCGGACCGGCTCGCAGCAGGTGCCCGTTGGGCCGCTCCGGCAGTTCGACGGGCGAACGCCCACCAAGATCCTCATCATCGACGACCCCGAGCGCATCAAGGGGATCTGCCCCGAGTTCCAGAGGGAGTTCGGGGATCGGCTCTATGTCACCATCACCACGCCCGAGTACCTCGAGTTCATGAACAAGGCCGTGGATAAGGCCACGGGCGTGGCGGAGGCGGTGGCCTCGCTAGGAGTGCCTCGGGAGCGGACCGCCGCCGTGGGCGACGCCCTGAACGACCAGCCCATGATCGAATGGGCGGGCCTGGGCTGCGCCATGGGCAACGCCGACCCGCCCGTGCTCGCCGCCGCCGACGTCGTCGCCCCCAGCAACGACGAGGACGGCCTCGCGTGGTTCATCAGGGAGTATGTGCTATAGGGTTGCCCCTTGGAACCCCATATGCGCCTCGCGTCAGTGCTCCACCGCGGGCCAGTAGCGCGCCTCGTCGAAGTGCGGGCTCTTCCCCTCGGTGTGGCAGGTGAGGCATGTCTCCACCGTGAGCGGTTCGAGGATCTCGTGCCCCGTCTCCGTGGGCGGCCCGACCCGGTGGCAGGCGACACAGGTCACGTCCGGCAGCCGAGCCGCCTCGGGAACCAGGGGCGCAGCGGAGTGGCAGCTCCAGCAGTCGGGGTCGAACTCGCGGTCGAGGTCTCGCAGGGTCTGGGCCGCCCGGGCATGGGAAGTCGCCTGCCACTGTTCGAGCTGCTCGGCATGGCATGCCCCGCAGGTCTCTGGCTGGGCGGACTCGTCCGTCGCGGCCGCGAGGATGAGGTCTCGCTGCCCGGCTTGAACTCGCTCCTGGTACTCGGCGATGAGGCCGGCAACCTCGGGGCTATCGAGGATCTGCTCGTCCATGGGGATGAGATGGGGCTCGGCCGCGATGGGTCGCCCCTCGCCATCGAGCCGCAGGGTGATCCGCCCCACCCACTCGCCGTTACGCCCCGGGGCCACGATGTGGGTGTCCCCCACCCTGTCAGGCACCTGTAGCGACATCCCCTCATGGCCGCACACGATCACATCGATGCCCGGCACATCCTCCGCGAGGCGTCGCGCGTCCTCCAGCATCCCGTGGAAGAGCACCACGATGACCGAAGCCGATGGCTTCAGGGACGCGATCTCTCGGCGGGCCGCCTCGGTGGCATCGGTGATCTCGGCCCCCTTAGGCGCCGCCGTATCCCCGAAGGCGAAGACGCGGGGCGACGTAACGGCGACGACACCGACGCGAACGCCGCGCCGCTCAATGAGCTTCGAGCGCGGCTCAGCGGAGCCCACGGCCACGTTGGCGGCCACATAGGGCAAAGGCGAGCCCTGGATCAAGGCCGCTAGCACGTCGACGCTGTAGGTGAAATCCTGGTCGCCGATGGCGATCGCGTCATACTCCATCGCCGCGTAAGCCCTCTGCAGGTACTCGAACTTGGTCCACTCAGGGGTCTCGGAGAACACGTCGCCGCTATCCACAAGGATGGAGGCGGGATACATGTCGCGCAGCTCGGCGAGGGCGCCCGCTTGCCGGCTCAACCCACCGTAAGGGTTGCCTGGGCAGCGGCAGGCCTCGAGCTGGCCGTTCGTGCTGCCGGTATAGAGGATCGTCAGCGAGGTGGGGGCCAAGCCGATGCGGTCGGCGACGGCGAGGGCCGCATCCTGGCCGGCGATATCCGCGACTTCCCGGTTCTCGTAGAGGAGCAGACACTCGCCGTACACCCCAAGCTCAGCCTGAACCTGGGCGTCGGCGTAGAGGGCGTCCATCAGCGCCCTATCGCTCGTGGCCCTCTCGCGGATCTCATCGGGCTCCAGGCCCGCGCGGCGGAGGGGCACATCCCAGTAGCTGCTGTTCCCAGCCTCGATGCGGCTCCTGAGGTAGGTCGCCATGGCCTGACGGTGATCGCGCCAGATCACGGCTTGGCGGGCCGCCTCCTCAATCTCGGCAACCCCGCCCTGGGCCGCCAGGTTCCCCTCGGCCGTGATCGCCAGGGCCGGGTGAAGCTCCAGGGAGTAGGCGGCCCCCTCACCCGCGCGCTCGAGTAGCTCGAGCACCGTCGCGACCGACTCCTGAGCGGCTGCGTCGGAGCAGCGGTAGTAGATATCCAGGCGGTCGGGTCGCCGCTCGCGACCGACCATGAGGCCGGACGCCGTGTTCTCGGGCCGGACCATGTAGTGGGTCCCGGTCTTCACGAGGCCACTGACGATCTGGTCCAGGTTGGGTCTCTGCTCGAGCTGCTCCGCAGGCAGGAAGAAGGCCGGCAGCCACTGGACGCCGCCCAGCTCGGCGAGGGCCTGGCCCTCCTCGCTCGCATACGTGACCTCCCGCGGCTGGAGGCCGGGGAGCAGGCCTCCAAGGTCGCTGACCAAGGCGCGATGGCTGGTGAGCGAGGCGTCCTCGGAGCCCACGACGATCAGCTCCAGCGGCGTCGGGTCGGTGAACTCGCAGCGCGCGTCACCCGTGCCGGCGTCGCGGCAGTAGCCGAGCTGCCCTGGCCGGCGGCAGTCGCTGTGGGAGGCGCACTCGGGCACCCCCGCGCAGGCCTCGCCGCGGAGGGCCTCGGGTAGGGTCCAACAGAGGGTTCGCAGGAGCGCGGGAGTTGCGTTGGCGCTCTCGTACTCGACGTTGTTGAGGTAGAGGGTCGGCGTTCCGGGGATCATGAACCGCCGCGCGCGATCCGCATGGGCCAGGAGCATGGTGGCCACCTCGTCGGAGCCCGCGAGTTCCATGACCGCTCCGGGATCGAGCCCCTGGGCCTGCAGCACGGTGTCCGCTTCTACGGACGGCTGGAGGGCACGGAGGGAGGCGTAGCGCGCGACAGCATCCCGGCCGTAGAGGACCTGAATGGCGAGTTCGCGCCTCGCCTCGACGATCGCCGGGGGACCGAAGGTGGAGTAGAATTGACCCGCTTCGGCGTCGAAGTGAACCACATGCCAGCGCCGGAGCTCCACGCGCCCCTCGCCGAAGAGCCGCAGCGCCTCGCGCAGTTGGGGCTCCATCTCGACGCAGTAGCCGCAGCCCCACGCCGTGTAGTAGTCGAGCACGAGGCGCGGCGCGTCGATGGTGTCCTTGCGCTGCAGCCACTCCTCGACCCGCTGGGCCTGAGCGGGGTCATCGGGCACGCTCGGGTCGAGGGGAATCTCGCGGAGGCGGTACTCGGCCATCGCTCTGCCATCGACCTTCAGATCGAGCTGCGATAGCGCTCGCGCCTCGAGGTTGAACTCCCCGATGAGAGCGTCGCCCACCCTATCGATCAGTCCCCCTGGGCGGCGGTAGTGAGCGTTGATGAAGATGTCCACGCCCGGCACGGACTCTGCGAGGAGTCGGGTCCGGTCACTGCCCAGATGGGAGAGCACGACGACGAGATCGACCTGGTCTCTCATCTCCTGCACAACCCGTGACACGCCCTCTATCGGGTCACCCACCTGGGCCCACAGGCCTTGGCGCGGATCGCCGAGGGCGTAGAGGTCCTGGGGCGTGGCCGCGGTGACGCCGATGCTGACGCCACCGACCTCGGTGATGAGGTACCGCTCCACCCCGGAGGCGGCCGCCGGTTCCTCTCCCATGTTGGCGGAAAGGAAGGGCGCAGCGCCGATCTCAGCGGCCCGGCGCAGGAACTCGGGCCCCCACTGAAGCTCCTCATCGCCCACGGCGTAGGCTGCGTACCCCATGTCGGCGCAGGCCGCCAGATGGACCTCGGTCCGCTCTCGGTCGACGACGGGCCCCTCCGTGTACTCGTCGTAGGCGGTTCCGCCGAACTGGCCTCCCGCGTCCAACACGAGGGTGGGAGTGAACCCGTCGCGCCTCACCCGGTCCAGCGCATGCGCGCGGCGGGCGATGCCTCCGTCCTTGCTCACCACACACTCGCACGGCGTGACCAGGGAGTGCGTCTCGCCCGTGTACACGATGGTGATGTCCTTGACCTCAGCAGTGGAGCGCACCGAGAGGGTTAGCAGGAGCAAGCAGAGCGCAGGTGGCAGCGCCGCGCGGGTACGACTCATGCGGGTGGTCCTTTGGCCCCGACGGCGTCGGGTTTATCGGGGATCCGCGCAGCAGCGGAACCCAACATGATCAGCGTTCAGGACCGGGTGCTTCGGTCCTCCTGTGGTGCAGTCGAAGCGGTCGAGCCTTTGGTCGCGGAAGGAGGCGCCCCGGTGATCGACGGTCGTCTCCTCGGACCCCCAGTTGCTGCCGATCCACTCGGCCACATTGCCGATCATGTCGTAGAGCCCATAGCCGCTCACGCAGTAAGGGCGGGAACCCAGGCGCTCGGCATGGGCGTCCTCGCCCATCATGACGCCGATGTTGCAGGCGCCCAGCACCGGCCTGTTGCCGTAGGAGAACTGCAGGCCATCGGGCCCGCGGCACCCAGCCTCCCACTCGTCGGGCTCACAAAGCCGCTTGTCTTTCTGGCGGCACCAGCCGGAGGCGCCGAACTGATTGATGTCAGCCATGGGCTTGGCCCCGGGAAGGTTCGGGGCCTCGAAGACGTCGATGCAGACCCGGCCCTCGACCAGCCGCATCCCCGCCGGGCACCGAGGTTCGGGCGGCATGCTCTTCATGACCATCGCGTCACTGGGTTCGCCGCCGAGGAGCGTTGGCGTCTGCGCCTCGCCCCCGCCCCCTTGGTAGACCCGCTCGGCCGTCGATTTGGTGAAGCCAACTAGTTCCTTGACCGTCACGGTCGCATCGGGCGGATCCGTATCCGCGAAGCCCGTGACGCAGTTCGTGAGGCAGAACCCGAGAAGGGGCCGAGCGAGGCCAGCCTCATTGAGCTTCTGCCCCGGCGAGACGGCGGATAGGACGAGGCTGCTCGACGCCAGGGGTTCGAGCACATCGCCCGGCACGGCCAGGTCCTCGGGCGTCCCCTCGGCCCTGAAGGCATCCCACGGCGAGGCGTCGAGCATGACCAGCTTCTTGGTGGCGGGTATCGCGGCCACGTAGTCGGCAAGCTGCCCGAGGGTGATGGCCGTGTTCGGCAGGTCCGCGAGGTCTGCGTTGTACGGGCAGAGGTACAGCTCAAGCTGCCCATCCTCCCCCACGGAGGCCACCAGGGTGAGGCAAAGGTAGATGAAAACCTCATCCTCAGCGGCCGCCGACTGGCAGAACTCCAGGGCGCCAATGAGGTTCGACAGGCTGGCCTGTCCGCCGGCGAGGGCGCCGACGCGATCCATGGGGACCGCGCCGATCTCGGGGTTCGCGAACCGTTCCGCGACGAGGAAGGCGTAGGTCTCGCCCTCGGTCCGGCCCGGGATGTTGAAGTCGCGGTACTCGTTCACCCCCGCACACACCGCAAACCGCTGGGCCTCCTGCCCGGTTGCCCCGGCGACGAGCGTTCCGAGTATGATGGGGAACAGCCATGCGCGACTCATCGGCCACTCACCTTCCTCGGACGGCGCACTGAAGGGCAACCGCCGCCCGAACGTATGGATGCTTGGGAAGCAGGGGCGATTCGTTTGGCGATAGGCAGCCGCTCCAGGTTGTGGTTACGCGTTGGCTCACTGGTTGGGCTTGTCATCACCGCACCGCTCCTGATCCTTGCGGCCATCCGACTCTACGGCTCCTACGCTGGTCAGAAAACCGTCGCACACCGCGAGGTATGCCTCGACAATCTGCGGGTCATCGGGGGAGCGCTTCGCGCTTACTCCCTGGATCACGATGACCGCCTTCCTCCCGCAGCGACCTGGGAGGATCTCCTCCTAGAGGACACGGGAGACCCCCGGGTGTTCCTCTGTCCCGCCGCGCCCGAGGGCGCGGAGACGGGGTACGCCTACTACGCCGCCCTCTCCCAAGGCTCCCTCGCCTCCCTGGCGACCCCGGCCGACGTCCCCATGGCGTACGACTCGCCGAAGGGGACGTGGAACGCCCGCGATAGCCGGCCGGAGTTCCCCTCGCCTCCCCGCCACGGGGACCGAAACCATGCCGTAATGGCCGACGGGTCCGCACGGAGCCTCGCCCCCTTCGACGTCTGGGTGGAGGCGCGGTTCCAGGAGGACGGGCCGGGCGGGCCAGGCGACACGAAGGCCCTGCCGGGGTTCTCCGGACCCAGCATCCTCTTCCAGACGGACGAGCCTGTCGCCTTCCGCACCGAGCATGGTATCGAGTGGTCCGCCGAGCGCCTGCCCACGGGGTACGCTTTCCGCGGTCCCGAGGGCTCTCGCGCGTCGACCACCCTGGTGATCGCTGACGCGGAGGCCGGGTTGCCCGCTCTCGCGCCCGCAGCGACGATCGTGCGCCAGTTCGAGGTGAACCTCGCGCCCGAACCCGGCGCTTTCCCCGCTACAGCCGAGGTCACCGAAGTGACGGAGTCGGGCCTGCGGAGCCTACGGGTGACGGTCCAGTCCGAGCCCCCGCTCAAGGCGCTCATCACCGTCCCCGAGGATGCGGGTGATGAGGCGCTGGCCGAGGCGTGCCTCCCGCTGACGGCCCTGCGCTGGATCGAGAAGATACCTCAGTAGCCAGTATAATGGCCGTGGCGCCGTGCTCGGCTGCCACCCAAGGAGGGCGCGCCCATGAACCGCTGGCTGATCGGATCCTTCGCCATCGTGGCACTGGCGCCCTCGGCGCTCGCCCAGGCCGAGCCCTTGCCCGATGTGCCCAGGGAGCACCCGGCGTCCTGGGCCGTCGCCACCCTCTGGCGCGCCGACGTGATCAGGGGCTCCAATGACGGGCTCTTCCACGGCGACGAGCGCATCAGCGAACTTGAGGCCATCGCCCTCGCCGCCCGGCTTAGCGCGGCGCTGAACAACGTGGCCGTCATCCGAGCCGACTGGTCGATGGACCGGTATCTGGCGCGGTTCTGGCATGAGGAGTACCCCGCTCGCGGCGGTGTGCCCCTGCCCGCGGGCCACTGGGCGGCGCTGGAGTGGAGCTACCTGGCGCGCATCACGCCGGCTGAGGTGGAGCTGCTCGACGCTTGGCCCGAACCGCTGCCGACCCGCTACGAAGCCGCCATCGCGGCGGCCACGGTGCTGCGCGAGGCGCGCAAGGCCATCCGCAGTCGGCTTGTGAGCGACTACGCCGGGGGTATGCTGCCCGACTCCGCCATCAACGACACCATGCCCATGGACTACGTGCCCTGGTCGGACCATGGCAACGGCCACGGGCCAGATCACGGACCGGCGGCGCCCATGCAGGGCGTCATACCGTTCGGTCAGCCCCCCTCTATGGCGGCCCCTGAGTAGCGTCCAGCAGGGCGATCAGCGCCTCCACAGGCACGCACTCCTTGACCACCATCTGCAGCCGACGCTCCTCCTCATCGGCGTAGAGCGCCTGTGTAACGGCCGCGACGCCCACCACCGCCCCGGTCTCATCGAGCACGGGGGCGCCGCTGGAGCCTACGGCGTACTCGGCGGTGATGGACAGGGCGGGCCGTCCATCCCGGGCCCGTGCGTAGCGGCGGGAGAGGATGCCCTCGGTGAGCGTGTACGCCCGCTGCCTGGGGTGGCTGATGACCGCGACCGAGGCGCCCACGGGCGAGCCGGACTTGAGGGGGAGGGGCTCTGTGGCTGCCTCGATACGAACCACCGCCAGGTCCGCCTCGGGGTCGCCGCCCTCGGCCCCAACCACGGAATACACCCGGCCATCCGGCGATGACGCGCACAGGAGCTCATAGTCCGTCTCGAGGACGTGGTGGTTCGTCACGAGCAGGCCGTCGTCGGTGACGGCGAAGGCAGTCGCGATGCGCACATGCCACCGCTCGCAGTTGGGGCAGAGGTACCGTCCGCCCAAGAGGTAGACGCTCGGAGCGCATCGGGCGTAGAGCTCCGGCAGGTCCAGGGACTCGTCCGTCGGCGCTGGAAGGCGCTCGACCGTCACGTGGCCCGACGCGCCAGCGAGGAGCTCCTCGCGACTCGCCCCGATCCCGCGCTCGGCCAAGGAGGCGAGCTCCCGACTCAGCCGCTCCTGGACCGCCACGTCCTCCACGTCCACCGGGTGCTGCAGGCAGAGGGTGTCCGCTGACAGCGGATCGGGGCACGGATGGCGAGGCAGAAGCGGCAGCGTGGCGAGGGCGCCGAGGACGAGGCCGAGCAGCGCCCCTAGCAGGAACCGCACTGGGTGCACCCCCTTCACGCGAGCTGCTGCTTCACCCAAGCCTCCAGGCCATTGGTGGACTCAGCGAAGCTCTCCGCCGTGGCGACGACCGCCGGGTGATCTCGGAAGGTCTCGGGGTCCTCCCCCTCCTCATAGCCCGCGCGGAAGTAGGGGACTCGGAGCAGGGTGTCCAGGACCTCCTCAGGCACGGCTGCAGGCTGCGTGGGCAACTCCTCCCCGTCGTACTCCTCCAGCCAGGATTCGATGATATTCGGGAAGATGGTCAGCACCACCGGTTGGGCGCAGATCTTCTCCAGGTGCCAGATCCTGACCCGACCGTCTACCACGGGTCCCACGCGCATCGAGGCGGCGAGCATCTTGCTCTCGTAACCCCGCTCGGCGTAGAGGGCGACGGCCTTGTTGAAGATCGCGGGGCCGGACCAGCGGCGGAGCTCATCGGTCAGCTCGACCCCGACGGACCGCGCGGACTCATCGAAGGCCGGATGGTCCTCGAACCGCCCCAGCATCATCGTGCAGACGGAGCGCCATCCCGAGAGGTCCACCCCCGCCTGTCGCGCGAGGGCCAGGCCCGTCTTGACCGCCTCCGCCACGGCGACGATCTGGCTGATGGTGAAGACGAGGGTCGCATTGGTGGGGATGCCGAGAGCCGTGAGGAGGGTGATGCCATGGATGCCCTCCTTGACGCCAGGCATCTTGATCATCACGTTCGGGCTCATGGCATGGAGGCCGATGCCCATGGAGACCATCGCCGCCGTGCTCTTGAGCTCACGCGGATCGACTTGGCCGGACAGGTAGCCCAGGGCCTTCCCCGAGTTCTCGTAGATCCCTCTGAAGCGCTCGGCGCCCTCCCTCACCACGCTCTCGTAGAGCTTCCACATGGCCTCGGCTGGATCGGAGGCCTGGCCGCCCGTCATCTCCCGCAACCTGGCCGCCCACCGGCTCGGGTCGTATTCCACCGCCTGGGCGGTCAAGGGCGGGTTGGTCGTGCAGCCCACCAGTACCTCCTCCACCCCCTCGAGCCGCTCCCTGCAGCGGTCAGCGTCGGTCCGCCCCTCGTGGGCGGCGATGACCTCGGACTTCCACGCGTCAAGGATCAGCGGCGAGGAGTCGAACCAGACCTCGAGCTCGGGATGGGTGGCGGCTAGCGCGGCCAGCGGGTTGGTTGCCATGGCATGGGTCCTCTCGTGGATGGGCCCGACCAAATGGGGCCCTAGGGATCAGTATTGCCCGCCGACGGCTGCCAGGCCTCCTCGGGAACGGGTCCGCGCGCCAGTGGCCCGTACTGGTAGGCCAGCATGAGGATCCCGGAGATGATCCCGACCCAGACCTTAGGCCATGGCGGGAGTGGCGCGGGGGTCACGAAGCCCTCGATGAGCGCCGCTACCACGAAGAGGAGTACGGTACCGAGCATCACTGTCGCGGCCTCGGGCGCCGCCCGCTTGAGAGCTTCCCAGCGCGTGAACCGCCCAGGGGCGATGATCGCCCAGCCCAGCCGCAGGCCCGAGGCTCCCGCGAGAACGATCGCCCACAGCTCCACGACGCCGTGGGGCACGATGAGCGAATAGTACGGTAGGACATTCCCGTAGTGGTGCATCCCTCCGCTCAGTCCGCCCACCATCAGGCCGTTCTGGAGCAGGGCGTAGAGGGTATAGACCCCCGCCAGGACGCCCCCCGCGAAGGCGGTGAAGCCCACCTTGATGTTGTTCTGCATGATGAAGGCCGATAGCGGAGCCATGATCCCCGTCGGCAGTTGGTTGCCCTGATAGTCGGGCATACCGCCCGGGCCGATGGCGCCGGCGAACTGCGCCGGAACGAATAGACGCGCCAGCGTAGGGTCGCTGTAGCTCAGGATGAACGCGAACAGCCCGCTGCCGAAGAAGACGAGGGAGGCGACGAGGACGTACGGCCAGAGCTTGCGCACCGTGCGCGGATACGTGTCAGTGAGGAAGGCGCCCACTCGACGCCACTGCACGCCGGTGGGGACGCGGTAGACCGCGTTGTGAGAGCGGACCACGAGGCCATTCAGGTAGGCGACGATATCCGGGTCGGACGCGCCGCCCTGAGCCTGGGCGAGGTGGCTCGACACCCGTCGGTGCAGCCGGCTGAGTTCCGCCAACTCCGCGCCCGACAGGGCTTTCAGGCCGCCCTGGTCAACTATATCCAGGAGCGCGGCCAAGCGGTGCCAGTCTCGCTGTCGTCGATCAACCCTGGAATTGAAGGGGGTCGCCACTCGACACCACCTACGCGGCTATGCTACATTCGCAATGCACGGTTCGACCCTGCAAGAGGTGACCCATGCCCGATCAGACCAGCCTAACCCTGCCCGAGCCATCGGGTTTCCACGAGGTGGCTAAGACGGTCCTCAAGGCCGTTGGTGACATCTCCTCCGGCGTGAGCCGCGTCGCCTCCGATACCATCGTCGCCGCGGTCAAGGAAGCCTACATGACCGGCTACCGCGATGGCTACCGGGACGCTCTGCGGCGAGCCGGCTCCGCCCTGGATGGCGTCACCGCGCAGGAGACGCCATCCGAGTCCTAGTCAGCGCCCCGGGCGGTACGTGTCCGCGCCCTTGCCCGTATCTGGCCGCTCGTCGGCGGCCCTTGGACCGAGCCGCTCCTGTACCTTGCGGTCGAAGTACTCGATCAGCAGGTGCTTGGCGTGGGTCACGAACTCATCGTCCGGGTACTCCGCCACCAAGGTCACCAGCAGATCCGCCGCGCGCTGGTAGCCCGCCTGCTCGGTGACCTCGTAGCCTCCCGCCGGCTTGCGCACGATGGACGTGCCCAAGTAGAGCGAGCCCGCGTAGAAGAGCACTTCGGGACGGTGCCGCCCGTCCAGATCCTCCTCCAGGTATCGCTCGAAGGCCCGACGCGCCGTCTCCGCCTCTCCTGCGAAGAGGGCCGCGATGCCAGCCCGAGCGACCGCTTCCTCGCGATCGCGGCCACGGAGCGGCCCCTCGCTCGCGCGCGCGTAGAGGGCGGCGGCGCGCGGCCAGTTCTCTCCCTGGTAGAAGGCCTTGGCGGCCGCCAGAGCCTCCGCCGTGTCGGCCGGTTCCGCCGCCACAGCGCCCCGCAGCGCGTCCAGCGTGGGGATGAGCAGCGGCGACGTGCCCAGGTTGTAGAGGATGGCCAGGAACTCGCCGTCGCGCTCGAGGACCACCGGGTCATACTCCGTGGCAGGTCCGAACCGGATCGCCTCGGCCTCCGCGCGAGTCGGGTTCCGTGCCGTGCAGCCATCGAAGACCTGAGCCAGTACTGCGGCTGAGTCGTTCAGTTCGCCCGTCGCTCGCAGGGCGAAGGCGTAGAGATACCACACGTGGGGCGCCTCGATGCCTTGGCGGACCAGCGGCGCGAGGGCCTCCGCCGCTCGGTCGTAACGGCCCACATCGTAGAACAGGGTGCCGAGACGCTCGCGCTGGGCGTCGTTGAGATCGGTGCGGGCGCGGAGGCTCTTGATCTCATGGGCCTGGGCCGTTACCAGCGCGTACACTGCCGGCTCGAAGCACGCGCCCAAGGTAGCCAGGACCGTTTCGTCCGTGTCCACCCACGCGAAGGTGGGGTAGACCGCCTTGAGCCCGAGCCGGTTGAACACGGAAAGGTCGTCCCGGACGCTCACTCCGACGCACACCATCTGCTCGAAGGTCTCCAGAACCACGGGGTTCGTGAACATCGTCGCCTCGAGGCGGTCGCTCAGGGGGGAGCGCTCGGTCCGGTACTGGACATCCTCCACGCGCTGGGCGCCCGAGACCTGGGACTCGTACTCCTTGAAGAGGTAGACGAGGGTGATCTTGCCCTGCTCCTTGGCGAGGCCGAGCGCCGAGTCCAGGTCACCAGCCACGAAGACGGGCGGCAAGGCCGAAGCGCCGCTCACCCCCAGCGCCAGAATCAGGCAAGCAAGTGCCAAGCTGCGAGCCATGCTGGGCCGCTCCCTTCCATGCGGGGTGTCTCGAGCGCTACTCGGAAGCTTCTTCGCGCGAGTCGCGGGGCGCGCCGCTCCCTGGAGGGCTGGCGGAACGACTCGGCGCCTGTCACGAAGGGGCTATCGAGCGCCACTCTCGAGCACCACCCATTGGGCGTTCCGGGGACACGTACGTTTCGTCAGTAGGTGGTGCCGCTGAAGGCGAGACTGGCGCCCCCCAGCATCCCCGCCTCGTCTCCGAGTTGGCCGAGGACCACCGGTGGCGGGGGCTCCGAGCCGACTGTTGCCGCGACGCGGAGCTCCTCCTCGATACGCGCACGCAAGGGCTCGCCCGCCTGTGCCACCCCGCCCGCGATGACGAACAACGCGGGATCGACGAGATTGGCGAGATCCGCCAGGGCCGCCGCCAGCATGCGACCGACCTCGCCCACGATCACCGTGCCCAACGAGTCGCCCTTTTCCGCGGCCTCGAAGACGTGCCTCGACTCGATCCGCTCCAGGTCCCCCTCGGCCAGTTCCGAAATGAGGGACTCGAAGCCCGCCGCGATGCGCATCCGCGCGCGTTCGGCGATAGCCCAGGCGGACACGTACATCTCCAAGCAGCCCACACGGCCGCAGTTGCAGAGCCGCCCGTTCACGTCAACCGTCAGATGGCCCAGCTCGCCCGCTGCGCCCCTAGAGCCGCGCCGGATCGCCCCATCCAGGAACACACATCCGCCGACGCCGGAGCCCAGCGCCATGCAGACGAAGTCGTTATAGCCCCGAGCGGCGCCGAAGGCGTGCTCCCCCATGGAGATGACGTTCACGTCGTTATCCACGAAAGTGGCAAGGCCAAGCGCGGCTTCGAGGTTCTCCTTGATGCGCGTGCCCCACCAACCCACGATGTTGGAGCTCGCCGAGAGAACCACGCCGTTCTTCGCGTCTATGATGCCCGGACTGCCGATCCCCACCCCGGCCACTTCGCTCGCCTGCACGGGCCCGTGCTCGATACAGTGTTGGATGAGCGCGACGATGTTGGCGACGACGTGCTCGCTGCCGCGCTTGCCCTCGGTGGGCCGCTTCTCACTGTAGACGATGCGGCCATCCTCGGTCACGATGCCGGCTCGGAGGTTCGTTGCTCCGAGATCAATACCCACCGCGTAGCTCAAACCAGCGGCCTCCCTTCGGGCTGCCCGCGCGGGGCTGCAGTGTGCTCTCACATTATACCGAAGGCGCCCAGTTCCTGCGGATCTGGCCCGATGCCTCGCTTGCGGGTTATCATAGATTCCGTGGAGGCGAGCATGGAGCGCGTGGAGCTGGTCGAGCAGGCCATCGTCATCGGGTCCGTCGCGACCCTCTGGCCGTGGATCTTCGGCTATCGGGAGCCCTGGTATCAGTGGGGCGCTCTGAGCCTCGTCGCCCTCACTCTGGTCGTCATCACCGTGCGTAAGTGGCGCCGCATGAACCAGGCCTTCGATGACGCGAAGGATGTCTGGGGCGACCAGGGGGCGCCATCGCTGGGCGGGATGCCTCTCGCGCCGCCCATGACGAAGCCGTCCCGGGGTGGGGCCGGGGAGAAGAGCGGCAGCGGCAAGCCGGGCCGCAGGTAGCCGAGGGTCGCGCGCCGGCTGCGCGCTGGCCAGGCAGGCTCATCGTCACGACCTCGCCCGTCCGACTCCCCACGCCCCGAAGCGCTCACCCTAGAACACCGCTCCATCCTCCGGCGCCAATCACCCGTTCAATGAGCGCCTCACGATGGACCGTCGTGGATCAACACGGCCTTGCTGACTTCGCGCGCCGCGACGGCCTCCAAGGCCTCGTTCGCCTCCTCGAACCGGAAGCGGCCGTCCACCAAGCGCTCGAACGCCTCGGGCTGGCCCTCCACGAGCCGAACGGCTTCCAGGAGATGGCGCATATCGCTCACCCAGATGCCCTGCAGCCGAACGTTCCGCCGCGCGATGTCGTGGAAGAAGTCGATCTCCAGCCCCCCTCGCGGTTCCGCCACGCCGCAGGACACGTAGGCGCCCCCGGTCCGAAGCCACTTCAAGCCCTCGGCGATGGCGGCCTGGTCGCCGGCGGCCTCGTAGACCGCGTCGGCGCCCTCGCCCCCGGTAAGCTCCTGGATCTCTTCCAGCCGCTCCGCCACCGTAGTCTCGCGGCGATTGATGGTGTGGGTCGCTCCCAGCTCCTCACACAGCCGCAGCCGGCTCGCCGTGCCGCCCACCACGATGATCGTCTCAGCGCCCGAGGCCTTCGCGAAAGCGGCGCAGTAGGCCCCGATCGGCCCCGGGCCCTGGATGACCACCCGCGAGCCGAAGCCCGGCCGCACCTCCTCGAAGCAATGGGCGGCCGTCGCACCCGAGCACCCGGCAGTGACGGCGACCACGGGCGAGAGGTCATCATCCAGGCAGAGGGTCTGTACGTTGCGGGCGAGGAGCACATGGCTGGAGTAGCATCCCACCAGGTGCGGTGGGTCCTGGCACGAGCGGGTGATCCCATAGACCCAGCGGTGAGGGCAGAGGGCCGGCTGACGGAGCACGACGCACGTGCGGCACGCCATGCAACTCACGCCTCGGTTGAAGGCGATGCGGTCGCCCTCGGCGAGCTTGGCGCCCTGGACGTCACGCGCCTCTCCACCCGTCGCGACCACCCGGCCGACGCCCTCATGGCCGGGGATGAGCGGCAGCGGCACCCGCGGGTCCAACCCTTGCCACTGATGCACATCGGAGCCGCACACGCCGGAGACCTCGAGGCGCAGGAGCACCTCCCCGGGGCCGGGATCCGGCAGTGGGTAGCGCCGATCGTGCAGGGCCTCGCCGAACTTGGTCAACACATGGGCATAGGCTTCGCTCAAGGTCGATCACCCGTTCCCTCCAGCGGCGCGAGCCGTCCGAGGCTGTCCCTCCTCCAGGCTCTTCGCCCCAGTACTGTCATCCACGGCTTGAGCAGCACCGGCACGCCCAGGTAGGGGCAGTTGGAGGAGCGCGAGTGGATCCACTCAGGCCGAACCGTGGTCTCGCCGAACTCGAAGAGTGCCAACCGCGCCTCCGCCCCCACCTCGATCTTCGGCCCCTCCGCGCCCAGGACGGACCACGGGCCATCGGTCCACAGTTCCACCGCCCGCAGCCACGCGTCGGGGTCCGCGGCCTTGTCCCAGAGGGCCTTGTGGGAGACGCTCATCATGCAGCCCATCCCGAGCATCCCGGGCGGGGCTTGGTCGAAGGGCCTCGACTTCTCGGAGTCGGTGTGGGGCGCGTGGTCGCTCACCAGAGCATCGACCTCGCCGTCGATGGCGTGTTGGAGCAGGGCCTCCGTGTCCCGGCGCGTCTTCAGCCTGGGCGCGACCTTGCCTTGGGCGCCCAGCCGCTCGATGTCGTCTTCGGTCAGCAGCAGGTGATGGGGGCAGATCTCCCAGGTGATGGGCGCCCCGTCCTCCCGCGCATCGAGGATGATCCCCGCGCCCTCCGCCGTGCTCACATGGGAGATGTGGACGCGAGCGCCCGTCGCCGCCGCCAAGCGGCAGGCCCGCTCCACGGCGATGGGCTCATTGGGCAGCCCGTCGGGACCCGGCAGCTCGAAGTGGCCCGCGAAGGTGATCCCGACCTCGGCGCACTGAGCGAGGCACTCCCGCAGGAGCCCCTCGTCGCTAATGGTGAAGCCGTCGTCGGAGATCATCGCCGCGCCGGCGTCGCGTAGGGCCCGGTAGTCGGAGAGCTGGCTGCTCCCCCTGCCCTTTACCGCCGCCGCCACGGGCATGACCTTCACGCCCCGGCCCACCTCCGTGGCGCGGCGGATGATGTGATCGATGGTGGCGGGCTCGAAGGCCAGGGGCTCCGTGTTCGGCATGCAGCAGAGGGCGCCGACGCCGCCCGCGATAGCGTCCCGGCAGCCTGTCTCGATGTCCTCCTTGTGCTCCTGCCCCGGCTCGCGGAGATGGACGTGGAGATCCAGCAGGGCGGGGGTGATCCACTTACCGGTGCAGTCCACCACGCGGTCGCCCGGCTGGGGCGCGTGGCGGCCGATGCTCGCGATGACCCCATCCTCGATGACGATGGTCCGATCCATGCCCGCGGACAGAGGCTCGTGCAGAACCAGTCGGCTCACCGATCATCCCCCCGATACAGCGGCGCGCGGGAGGTCACTGCGAGCCCCCCTGAAAAGACGAAGCGCCTGACTCGTCGGCCGAGCGGGCGCGTGGTAGCGTGTTGGGGCACAACCTGCCGAGCATCATTTCAACCCTTCGCGACGCTCCTCCCGAACCCTTCCCATTCCGCACTGTATCCGGTACCCTCTCATGGGCTTGGGGCCACGCGCTGTGGGCCGCGAGAGCCCGATTCCCGGCGCCCCCAGGGGGGCGTTCCGAGAGGAGCGCGCCATGCGTCCGGAGCGGATTGAGCAGCTCATCCACTTCTACAGGGACATGTTGCGTATCCGGTACTTCGAGGAGAAGATCCTCAACCACATGCTCCCGAACCGGCTCTTCCGTGGCTCATCGCACCTGTGCATCGGCCAGGAGGCCGTGTCGGTGGGCGCGGTTCACGCGATGGAGGAGGAGGACTACCTCTTCACCACCCATCGCAACCACGGCCACACTCTTGCCCGGGGCATGGACCTGGAGGGGGCCTTCGCGGAGATCATGGGCCGGACCACGGGCGTGTGCCGCGGCAGGGGCGGCAGCATGCACCTCGCCGACGCCAGCCTTGGGATACTGGGCGCCAACCCGGTCGTCGGCTCCAACATCCCCATGGCCACGGGGGCCGCGCTGGCCCTCAAGATGCAGGGCCGCAAGGGCATCGTCGTCTGCTTCTTCGGCGAGGGCGCCATGAACACCGGGGCATGCCACGAGGCCTTCAACATGGCCGCCCTCTGGGATCTGCCCGTCGTCTTCGTCTGCGAGAACAACAAGTACGCCATCTCCGTGGCCGAGGACATCTCCATGTCCGACCACGAGCTCCAGGACCGCGCCGTGGGATACGGCATGGAGAGCTACCGCCTGGATGGCATGAACGTCCTGGAGGTCTACGACTTCTGCTCGGCGACCTTCGGCAGGACCCGGCGCACGAGCCGGCCCGCCCTCCTCGTCTTCGACACCTACCGCTTCGTGGGCCACCACACCTCGGACAGCGAGCGGTACCGGCCCAAGGACGAAGCCATCGAGGTCTTCCGCGAGAAGGACCCCATCCACTTCGTGGAGCGCGAGTTCCTCGAGGACTGCCACGTCGACCCCGAGCAGGCAGTGGACATCCGAATCGACATCAAGCAGGAAGTGGAGTCGGCCTTCGAGCGCGCCTTGGAGGCGCCCTGGCCCGACCCCGCGACCTTGACCCAGGGCCTGTGGGCCGAGTCGGAGGTGACCTGCGGTGACTGATCGCGGGCGAGAGGTGGTCTTCGCGCAAGCCATTCGCACGGCCCTCCGGGAGGAGATGCAGCGCGACGAGTCCGTCATCCTATGGGGCCAGGACATCGGCGTCTACGGTGGTGTCTACGGCGCTACAACGGGCCTCCAGCGGGAGTTCGGCGAGGACCGCGTGCGGGACGCCCCCATCTCGGAGATGGCCATCGCCGGCGTCGCCGTCGGGGCAGCGCTCCTCGGGATGAGGCCGGTCGTCGAGATCATGTACGCCGACTTCCTCATGCACGCCGCCGACGCCATCGCGAACCAGGCGGCGAAGTGGCGCTTCATGAGCGGCGGGCAGTTCAAGGTGCCTGCGGTCTTCCGCTCGCCCGCTGGCGGCGGCTCCGGCTACGCGGCCCAGCACTCCCAGAATATCGAGTCGTGGTTCTGCCACATCCCGGGGCTGAAGGTCGTCTGCCCCTGCATGCCCCGCGACGCTCGAGGCCTGCTCAAGAGCGCCATCCGCGACGACAACCCCGTCGTCTTCCTCGAGCACAAGAGCCACTACACCTACCGCGGGCCCATGCCCAAAGAGGAGGAGCTCCTGCCCCTCGGCAAGGCCGACGTGAAGCGCGAGGGCACGGACGTCACCTTGGTCTCCTGGTCACGCAACCTCCTCTGGGCACTGGAGGCGGCTGACAAGCTCCGGGAGGAGGGGGTCAGCGTCGAGGTCATCGACCCCATGACGCTCTTCCCCCTGGACCTCGACACGATCCTCGAGTCCCTCGCCAAGACCGGCCGGCTGGTCGTCTCGCACGAGGCCCACGCCTTCTGCGGCGTCGGGGCCGAGATCATCGCCCAGGTGGTCGAGGGCCACATGGACCTCCTGAAGGCGGCGCCCAAGCGGGTGTCCGCTGTGGCATGTCCCCTGCCCTACTCCGAGCCCCTGGAGAAGGCCGCCCTGCCCGACGCCGATGACATCGCCGCGGCGGTCCGGCAGGTGGTTCGGTAGCGAGCGCCGGCCCCCGAGCCCTCCTCGGGGGCCGGCATTGCCGCCTTACTCGGAGCGGCCGTTGCGGCGCAGGTGGCGCAGCCACACCAGGCCCGCGACCAGTAGCAGCCCCACCGCGGGGATGCCAAGCGTCGATGCCCACCGTGCCCAGCCGCCACCCGCCGCGCCGGCCGGCCGCAGGGAGGTTGTGATGCCCTCGCTGACAACCTCGCCCGAGACGGCGTCCACGCACACCACTGCCGTCCCCGGCGCTATCACGCCCTCCTGGCTTGCGGATGGCGAGGCCAGGCGCAGCACGTAATCGAACCGGTCGTACCACTGCACGAGGGGGCAGTCATCGGGCGAGGCGAGGACCAGCGTCTCGTCCTCTAGATGCTCGCGCGCCGTGGCAAGGGCTTGCTCCAGCGTCACCACGGGCTGCCGGGGCGAGGCCCCCTCCGGCGGACACGTGGTCCCCCATGTTGTGATCGCCCCGTCTTGACGCACGGTGGCCAGCACATCGGGCGTCAGGCCCTTGCGCGGCGGGTCGCCGACCAGCCGACCGGTGCCCGCAACCTGACCGTGCCCGGACTCGAAGGGTCTCCGCCACTCCCAGGTGTCGATGCCTGCGGCCATGTCACCCAGCACTCGTTGGGTGAGCTCCTTCACGGATTCCAGCGCCTGCTCCTCGGTGACCCTGGTCTGCCGCTCTGGAGCATACAGGTCGACCGCACTCACGAGGATCCACCGATCCGCGTTCACGCTGTAGGATCGTTGGGGCTCATCGAGGCTGAACCGAACGGCGGTGAACACTCCCGAGGCATCCCACTTCACCTTGGCGTCGCTCACATCCACGCCTGTAGCCTCAAACACAACGTCGATCGCTCGAGCTAGATCGGTATCCCTGGCGTCACCGGGGTCGGCGACGGCGGCGCCGTAGGCGACCCCCACGAGAACGGCGATCATCACCCGCAGTAGCATGGTGGCACAACCCCTTTCCTCATCTTACGACACGCGGCGAGACGGGATGCCGCGGCCCGGCAACGCTTGCGCAGCTTTCGGGCCGGGCGCCTCTCCTTAGGCCGCTCAGTTCAGCCTCCGCCTCAGCAGGAAGAGGCCGAAGGCGATGGCGCACAACAGGACGATCCCGCCGTAGAGCGCCCACGGCGGGGAGGTGGTGGCGGGCTCAGCGGCCGCGACGGGCGGCGACGGGGGGGAAGCGGAGCCGGTGGGCTCCTGCGGGAGTGAGGCCTTCGATACACTCATCACCTCACCCGTGGAGGCGTTGACGCGGACCAAGTAGCGGTCTCCCACCTTGTCACGCAGTTCGATGGACCATCTCGCAGCATCGCGGACCTGGCTGAGCGATGGCTCACCCACTACCGCAGCGGCTTCGTCTCCCACGGCGTTCTGAGCAGCGGCAATGGCTTCCTCGCGACTCACCTCGACCGGCATGGGCGGTGACGGCGCTGGCTCGTCTATGGTGAACGACATCACCCTGCCTTCGGTACTGCTCACCCGGGCCAGAACGGAGTGTGACAGCCCCGATCGAGGGGGGGTGCCACGCTTCGGGCCCTCGCCACGGATGACTATGGCGTCACCCGCTCGACCAACCACCGTCCAAGCTAGGTCGTCCGCCGCAACGGGAACATGGCGACGAGCCTCCTCGCTAACCAGCGCGATGGCCTCGTCCTCATTGCAGGGGCGAGGATCGCCGCTGACGGGCGGGATCTCGCTCCACCCTAGAAAGGCGCCGGTGGCTAGGTCAACCCGGTACTGGCGTGTGCCGTCGGTGTAGATCCCGATGCGCCGGCCGCCGTCCAGTTCCACCTCAGGGAGCGGCGCCAGAGAGCCGCCAGCGTGTTCCTCAGCGATCAGCCGGGCCTCTTCGATGGTGACCGGCCCAGCCGGCAGAGCAAGGCTCAAAGCGAGCAGCAGTGCGAGCATCCCGGGTTCTCCTCTCCGGCTCGGAGCTACGTCAGCCTCCGCCTCAGCAGGAAGAGGCCGAGGGCGATGGCGCACAGCAAGACGATCCCGCCGTAGAGCGCCCATGGCGGGGTGGTGGTGGCGGGCTCGGCGGTTGGACTGGCGGACGGGGCCAGAGGAGGCGCGAGACTGGCCGGAGAGACGCACACGAGGGCCCCCGTCACGGCATCGATGTCGTACTCGGAGTACCGACAGGCCGCCTCAGAGAACAGGGCGAGCGTCCATATCGGCCGCCCTCGGTGGCGCCTCAAAGCCGGCTCACTCGCGACGACAGCGTCAGGTTCACCGAAGTGCGCCTCGGCCACCCCTGTGGCGTCGGCCGCCTGCAGACGCGCCTCACTCGTCGGCGGGTAGTACGGGCTGTGCGAGAACTCGAGCAACGCACCGTCGCGCCGGCGCAGGTCCACACGACACTCGGACGGACCAGCGCCCGGCTGCTCCTCGGAGCGCCCCACGTACGTCACGGTGCTCTGCGACGCGCCCTCCGTGTCCCATAGGAGAGCATCCGCTCGCTCGCCGATGAGGCGTCTCGCTGTCGCGCGAGCTATCGCCTCGAGGCGCGCCTCGTCAGTCGGCGGCACTTCCGTAGGCGGGTCGCAGTCAACCCCCAGGGCTACAATCCCTGCGATGTGGCCATCGGTTAGGTTCACGACGTAACATCGGCGAATCTCGTCTCGCCCGGTGGCGATGAGAGTGGCCGTGCTCACTACCGGGCCGTCGACTCGCTCCGCCTGTATGGATTCGACTGGGACACCGTCGATGTCGGCTACGCGGGCAGCAGCCTCCTCGAGCGTCCACCCTTCCCCTGGGGCCAGTAACGCCAGCAGAAGCAGAAACATGGCTCATTCCCCTTTCGTGTCATCGCCCTAGCTCGTGGCAGCCAAGGCGGGACGCGCTCAGTTCAGCCTCCGCCTCAGCAGGAAGAGGCCGAGGGCGATGGCGCACAGCAAGACGATCCCGCCGTAGAGCGCCCACGGCGCGGAGGTGGAGTCTGACTCATCGGCCGCCACGGGTGCGGCCGAACCTTGTGCGGGGGGCGCCGCCGTGGGCTCAACGGCGGTGTCCGTCGGCGAGACCTCCACCACCTCCCCTGACTGCGCGTCGACGATGACAAGCACCCGCTCGTCTCGGGACGAACCGAAGCGGACGTGCCAGCGAACCGTTCCGCGGAACTGGTTCAGACTCGGCTCGTCCAGGAGGGGCAGATCGGGGTGGTCAAGCCCCTTGCGCGCCGCCTCGATGGCTTGCTCGCGGCTGACGCGCGCCTCAAGCGCGTCGGTCGACTCGGGCAACTGCTGCAGGTAGTTGTGCACCACTCCTCCCGCCCTGAGGAGGTGCACCTCGCACCAGGGGCCCAGACCCGTCCGAGGCGGGTCGCCAGAGGCGAGCGCTTGCCCCCTGACCTTGACAGTGTCCGGCGTCGCACTCACCACTTCCCAACTCAGATCGCGAGCGGCGTCGCCCAAGTGTCGCTCCGCGACCGTCTTGGCCCGCTCCACAGCCTCCTCGTCGGTGATGGGATCGGCTGTGGGGTCGTAGACCATCTCAGCGTTGGGCTGCCATGAGACCAGGCAGCCTTGGTCGAGACTCACCGTGTAAGACCCACCGGGCTGCCCCTCCTCCGTAGTAAAGGTGGCGGTCGCCGGCGCGCCCGGCCTCTCACGGATGGCTGGCTCTCGGTCGGAGAGGGGGGAGTCGGCGTGCTGGGCCGCGATGGCGCGGGCGGTGTCGAGATCGATCCGGTCCGCCACCGATGCTCCGCATGCCAGAAGGAACACCACCAGGGCGCTGCAGGCAATACAGCTATGGCTCCTCATTGCACGAACGCTCCTTTCCTAGGGGACTGCGAAGGCTGGGGGAATCTCGACGTCTGCTTGGCTCGGTGTGACCTCGACGTCTCCCACCCACTGGGCCGTGAGGTTCACCGCGAACTGGACGTGCCCATTCATGGGCGTCTGACTGGGGCCGAACCATGTGCTGCAGGCTCGGACGGAGGCGGCTAATCGCACGGAACCATGACTAACCAAATGACATCGCCTCCTGAGCGCCCGCCCCACGCGGGCAGTCATGAGGGCGGTCCACCAACCCGTGGACGCTATTCGTGCAGTATTCGTACGCAACCTGCGCACGATCCAGAAAAGAAGGGTCACATATACCCTTTGCCAGCCCTCGACCCTGACGGCGAAGCAGTGCTCCTTCGAGGCCGCCGATCCCCCCGCCGGCCGAAGGGGCCGCTCAGCCCTGCGCTCTCGATCTCTCCAGTCCGGGCATTGATCTCGTAGATGACCGACCTCGACGGCGACGTCGGTGTTATGCCGGGCGCGTAGTCCGTTACATTGATGTCCCAGTAGGCGCGAGAGCCCCTCTGCACGAGCCGGACATACTGGAGGTGCACGTCGTACTCGGGGATGCCTAGCTCGACCGCGTGCGCTAACGCAACCTCCGTGGCCTGGGGCTCGGTAATCACCACTTCAGCCGGCGCCTCCGAGGGAAGGAGCTGGTGGTAGCACTCGACGCGGCCCGACGCGCTGACGCGGGCGGACACATCCGGGTTCAGACCACTCGTTCGGGGGGGATCCCCCCAGGCTGGCCTTCGCCCGGACACCGTGTGCCCTTCGCCACTTGGCTTCGGCGTGGTCCAGGTCATGGCGCTCACATCCTCGTCCAAGGCCCGTGTGGCGACTTCCTTGACGATGGCGATAGCCTGCTCCGCTGACACGCGCTCCCCGTCCGTCGCTGGGGTGGCGCCCGCCGCGGACGGTCCCGGGCTGTCGTGCCACCACACGATGCGCCCACGGGATAGGTTGACGGCGTACTCGACCCTGCGCGTGACCTCGTGCTCGACCTCGAACACCGCCAGTCGGTCACCATCACGGCTCTCTCCGCGAACCGACGCGTCCGTCAGGTCGTACACGGCGAACTCCTGTGCGAGCTGGCGCGCCTCCTCGATGGTGAGGTCGGCAACGGAGGGGCGGCACGCCGGGTACACGATGGCGCACAAGGCCAAGCAGGTTGCCAACAAGCAGGCTCGGGCGAAGGGGGGCAACTGCGCGGAACCACGATTGACCAAGTGACATCGCCTCCTGAGCGCCGCCATCACGCGGGCAGTTATGAGGGCTGTCCATCGGCTCGTGCACGCGATCCGTGCTGTGTTCACACTCGGTCTGCACAGAATCAGCGAAACGAGTCGTGTCGGGCCTTCGCCAATCCTGGGCGTGCTCAGCAGCCAAAACGGAGCACGACTCACCTTCGGGCTTCCACATTGACTGCTTACTATCTAGTTCTTGTCTATCTACGCCGCATTACGGACAAACGTCCGGCGAGAGCCAAAAAGTGACGCCGCCAGGCTGTATGGCCCGATGGCCCCGCCCGTGAGTGCGGGCGCTGATGTGATGGAGTGCTCACGACAGAGCGTGGCATTACCCTCGGATGGCCTGGCCCCTCGGCTGTCCGGGCTGCGGCGCCCTTATCGGGCCAGGTGGAACTGGTCGATGACTCGGCCCTCGTAGTCCAGCGCCGTCACCGTTACCGCGTCGAGCCGCACGTCCACCCGGCAGTAGTGGTGGGTCTTGTTGAGCACGTCCCCCTCGATGATGACCTGGGGGCTCTCCACGTCGTACAGCGGCGCGCCGCCGCCCGCGGTGATGACCTGGGTCAGCCCCTCCCGGTACGTTCGGTAGTACATGTGGTCATGGGCGGTGAACATGAGGCGGACGCCCGTCTCGCGGATGATGGGCAAGAGCTTCTCCCGGATGATGCCGCAGGAGCCGTTCGGGCCGGGGCTCCACAGCGGCCGGTGCAGCATGATGATCTTGAACCGATCCGGCGCCTGGGCGAAGAAGGCGCGGGCCCACTCGTACTGCCGATCATCGCCCTTGATCATCGACTCGCTATCAAGCATCGCGATCCGCAGGAATCCCGCGTCAAATCCATAGTACGTGGCGCTCTCGTTCACATCGGGCGGGATGCCGGGCATCTGACGCATCGCCCGCACCGCGTTCTCCCGCGGCAGGTCGTGGTTGCCGATGGCGGCGCAGTAGGGCATACGCTGCCGCAGGGGGGCGGTGATCTCCAGAAACTGCTCCCATTGGCTCCACTTCGAGCCGTCCCCGACCATATCGCCCGTGTGGCAGACGAAGGAGGCATCCGTGTGCCTCAGGAGTTGCGCGACGCACTCTCGATGCACCTCAGGGAAGGAACGGGTATCCCCATACACGAGGAAGGTGAACTCCGCCGGCCGAGTCTGCGGCGGAGTCGGGCCGGCAAGGGCTTGCATGGGCGCCGGCTCGGCCTGCGGCTCCAGCGGCAGATCGGCCTGCGACTCCTCCAGCGGCGCGAGGGGAGCCTTGGTGAGCTGGGCTACCTGGGACTCCTGCGAGGGGCGGCCGCAGCCCACCGCAAGCATCAGACACGGGATGAGGAGCAGGACGGGGACCCACCCGCCGCGAGCCGTCACCAGGATCACCCCTTCACTGCCTCCAGGCCAAGCTCCGCGTAGCCGCGCAGCAGGTCCAGGTCCTCGGCGCCAAGCTCCACGTGGGTCTGGGCTAGCGCCGACTTCAATGTCCGGCTCCCCTTGGGCCTGGCCGGATTGGCGGAGATCTGCCCCAGCTCGATCCGCAGCGCTCGCTCCAGGGCCTCGTCGCCCGCGGCCCGCGCGGCGGCGATGGACCGGCTCATGGCCTGCATCGTGGGCAGAAGCGCGGCCCGATGGAACCACAGGTAGAGCGTCATGGGCTCCTCGGCGACAGCGGTGCGAAGCTCCGCCAGGGCCTCGCGGCGCCTGTTGGAGAGCAGGTCGCAGAGGGCCAGAACGAGCCGCGCCTCCCACCGGTCGAAGGGGTTGACCGTCCTCGATCCTCGTTCGGCGAGCTTGCGGGCGACCTTGAGGTCACCCAGCCCGAGGTAGATCCACCCAGCCAGGATGAGCCCCTCGGGCTCCGGGTCGAACCCCTCCGCAGGGGGCTTAGGCGCCCCGCGGCGTGAGAGGGCCCTGCCCACCCGCGCGAGCAGGCCCTGGCTCCGCCGCTCGTAGGCCCGCTTGGCGGCGGCGCGCTGTTCGTCGAGGGCGCGCCGCGCCCACGGCTCGGCGAGGTCGTTCCGTCCGCACTGATGCAGCGCCGCCGCGTAGCCTGCCGCCACATCCTCATGCTGAGGCTGGGCCGGGCGCAGCTCCGCGAGCGCCTGCAGCATCCCGATCGGGTCCCCCGCGCCGTACGCCGCGTGGAGGTCCCTCACCGCCGCTGTCCCCCCGCCGTCCGTTCGCCTCTCGACGGGGTCGGTCGGCTTGGGGATGGGCAGTTCCGGCAGGGGAGCGCAGGCGGGCCCCTCGGCGGTCCAGCGCTTGAGGAAGCACTCCATCGCCAGCGCCGTGACATTGGACTGCTCGAAGATCCCGTCCCTGACCAGGCCGGCGAGGGCGGCGGGGTAGTCGCCCCGCATCCCTGCCGCTAGATGTGTCAGCGTCGAGGCCATACCGTTCCCCGGCGCCAGCTCCAGGGCGCGACGAGCCGCGTCGTGGGCGGTCGCGGGATCGCCGCTCAGCAGGGCGTACTTGGCCCTGAGGGTATGCGCCGCAGCCGATCCCGGAGCTAGCTTGGTGGCGCGCTGGGCGGCGCGGAGGGCGCCGGCGGGGTCGTCGGACGCGATGGCCGACGCGAGGCGGAGGAGCACGCGGGCATCCTTGGGCGCTTGCTTGTGGGCGGCCTCGAACCGTTCCGTCGCCTCACGGATCAGGCCCTTGCCCGCGAGTCGCTCACCCTCGGCCATGAGGGCGTATGGGCCACTCAATCCGATGCTCCTTCCCTCCGGAGACTGGGGGAATCATACGGTCGCCCGCATCCGCCCGCAAGCCGAGGGCCGGCGAAGATCCTCGTTCCATCAGCGATCACCTTCGCCGGAGTGGTTCCGGCCGGCTCGGGCCACTCCTGCCCAGGTGGCGTGGAGGGCGGCTCCCCTGGCGGGCGAACCCCACGGGAACACGGCCTCGCGCCCCGAGGAGGTACTCTGGATGCGCCCTCTGTTGGTCCTCATCGCCACATGTGCCCTGGCAGCCGGCGGGAGCGCGGTGGAGCTTCCGAGCCAGGCTGTGCTCGACGACTGGCGCCAGCACGACGCGAGCCAGCTCCGGGAGCTCGTCGAGCCGGGGGTGCTGCGGTTCCCCGGGTCGGAGATCCAGTGGCCCGGGCTCCCCAAGCGCGGCGGCGACGAGGTCCCTCTCGCCGATGGAGCGCCGATCCTCGACGGTGTGCTGGATGACGCCTGCTGGGGCTCCGCCCTGACCATCCCCCCCGTCGCCCCTCACGAGCCTACGTACCGCCTCTGCCATGACACGGACCGGCTCTTCATCGCCGCCGAGCTGCCCGGCGCTGTCGCGGCCATGTACCGTGGCGAGCTGACGGCCATGGATGCCGGCGGGGCCGTCGACGGCGTCAAGGACGGTCGCTACGGCTTCCACACGGGCGGCGATCCGAATCCCTGGTGGCAGGTCGACCTTGGCGCACCCGTGGCCCTGGACCGCATTGTGATCTACAACCGGCTGGACTACGCCCCTGGGCTGAACAACGCGAACAAGCTCCGTGTGCTCCGCTCTGTCGATGGCGAAACGTGGTCCCTCGACCATGACCAGCCGAACCGGTTCTTCGGCGGCATGGACGAGGTCGGCCCCCTCGTCGTCGATCTGCGGGGGGCCGAGGGGCGGTATCTGCACCTGCAGATACCCTCCGACGCCGGCATCCTGTACCACCTGGATGAGGTCGAGGTCTACGGCGTCGCGCAGCCGGAGCTGAACATCGCCCTCGGTCGGCCGGCCAGCCAGAGCAGCCTCAGCATCTGGTCCCGAGGAGGCCCCGGCGGGGCCCACCTGGTGGAGTACGGAGGCCTGCTGCTCGACCTCGTCGACGGCCAGATGCTCGCGAACGGCGCGCCGTGGCCCGATGCGGCGGTCGTGATCCAGGATGGCACGCTCCGAGTGGAGATCTCGGTCCCCGTCACCGGGGCGCAGGGAACTCACCCGGGGGCGATCCGGTTGGGCGGTTCGGCTGCCCGGCCGATGGCTCTGGGCGCCGAGTGGGCCATCGAGTGGGACGCGGCCCCCCAACCCGCCTTCGGCCGCAGTACGCTTCGGGGCCGGCTGCGATCGAGGGGTCCCCTCGCTGAGCCGCTGAGCCTCCGCGCCGAGGTCATCGCCCTCACCCGCACGGGGATCTGCCGGGAATGGGCCGGCAAGGCCAAGGTCGCCTCCGACGGCCCCTTTGAGTTGCCTGTGACGGTCCGGCGCGAGGGCCCCGTGGCCATCGCCATCACCGTCGATGAGGGCGGCGCTCGCTACGAGGATAGCTGGGCCGCCTTCGTCCCGCCCGTTCGTGAGACCCTCCGCCGCGCGAAGCGAATCCTGCTCGATGACCGCCGCGCTCGGGACCCCGGGTTCCGAGCCCTGGAGCGCCGGGCGGCCGAGCTGGAGGAGCGCGAGCTCAACGGCGGGGCCAGGCCCGAGGAGCGTGAGGCGCTCTACCTCCAGGCCAGGACATGGGCGCGCGCCATCGCCCTGAGTTCCCAGGCCATGGATTTCGACGAGCTGCTCTTCGTGAAGCGCCACACCCAGCAGACCTACCCCGACGTCTGCTTGAACCACATGCCCTGGGTTTCCAGGCCCGGCGGCGACCTGTTCGTCCTCTCCCCCGTCGCGCCCGAGGGCCAGGTGCGCCCGGTGCTGGACGGACAGCTCGGGCCGGGCCACGTCCACGGCATGGACCTGAACTGGGACGGCCGGCGCGTCGTCTTCGCGTACGCCCGCTCCGAGTCCGAGGAGCCTCACCCGCTCTGGCTGGACCGGACGGCCAGCTACGGGCTGCGCAAGACGGTCGAGCCCATCCACCTGTTCGAGATCGGCGTCGACGGCTCCGGCCTGAGGCAGCTCACCGACGGCGAGTGGAGCGACCTGGACCCCTGCTACCTGCCCAATGATGAGATCGCCTTCGTCTCCGAGCGTTGCGGCTTCTCGCTGCAGTGCAACGAACTGGACAAAGACGAGACCTCCTGCAACCTCTACCTCCGCCGGAGCGATGGCTCCATCCGGCGCATGAGTGTGACCAAGGATGGCGACTACCTGCCCCACGTGCTCGACAACGGCCTCCTCGGCTACACCCGCTGGGAGTACCAGGAGCGGAACTGGGCGCAGATCCAGTCCCTGTGGGTCATCCGGCCCGATGGGACCGCCGCCGATGCCGTGTTCAAGCAGCACTTCAACGACCCGTGGGCCGTTGAGGAGGTCCGCTCGATCCCGGACAGCCTCCGCTACGTCGGCATCGCCACGGGGCATCACACCCTGCCGGTCGGCTCGCTGCTCATCATCGAGCCCAACCGGGGCATCAACAACGTCGAGGGCATCCGCATCGTCTCCCCGGGGGTTGTGTCGCCCGAGGGCCCCATGGCGGGCTTCGTCGTGGACGAGGGGGGCATCCGCGGCAAGGGCGGCCTCTACGGCAACCCCTGGCCCCTGACCGAGAGCGCGTTCCTGGTCACCTACACCTACAGTGACGTGATGACCGATGAGCGCGGGTACGCCCTCTACCTGGCCGATGTCCACGGCACCCGGGAGCTCATCTACCGCGACCCCGACATCTCCTGTGTCTATCCGATCCCTCTGCGCCCCCGGCCGCGGCCTGTGCAGATCGCCGACGCTACGGAGCTGGACAAGGACTACGCGACCTGCGTCGTGAGCAGCATCTACGACGCCATGCCCGAGGTGGAGCCCGGCGCGATCAAGTACCTCCGGATCAGCCAGCGCATGGCGTGGCCCTACACCATCGAGGAGGGCGGCTTCCGCTACGAGCCCGACGTGAAGAGTGTGATGATCAACTGGACGCCCGCGCGGGTCATCGGCGCCGTGCCCGTGCTCGAGGATGGGAGCGCCCACTTCCGGGTGCCCGTGGATACCCCCGTCTACTTCCAGGCCCTCGACGCGGAGATGAAAGAGGTCCGGCGGATGCGGTCCTTCATCAGCTTCCAGCCTGGAGAGAAGCGCGGCTGCGTCGGCTGCCACGAGACCCAGGCGCGAGCCCCCGTGAACGCCGCCTTCCCGATGGCCGCCAGTCTGCCTCCGTCGCCCCTTGCGCCGGGCCCCTTCGGCGATGAGCCCGTCAGCTTCCTGAGGGACATACAGCCGATCCTGGACCGCAACTGCATCTCGTGCCACAGCGGCCTCTCGCCTGAGGCGGGGCTGAACCTCTCCGGCGGGCTGACGAACACCAACGTGGCGTGGGACTCGATCCATGCCGCGGGACTGGTGTCCCGCTCCAATGTGGGAGAGGACTCACGCATCACGGAGCCGTACGCCTTCGGCAGCACCCAGAGCCGGATCGTCGAGGTTCTCGAGACCACCCATCGCGACCGGGTGCGACTCAGCGAGGCCGAGTGGCGCTCCCTCATCACCTGGATCGACCTGAATGCCCCGTACCACGGCCGGTTCATCAACAAGCGGCCCGCCGTGGAGCCCTACGATCTGACCGGGGACACCGCCCTGCGGCAACTCGTGACCGAGGTGAGCGCTCGGCGCTGTGCCGACTGCCATGACGCGGCCCAGGTGAGCGGCGCCGAATGGATCGACCTGCGGGACGCGAGCAAGGCGGGCTTCCTGCGCGCCCCCCTCGCCCGGTCCGCGGGCGGCTCCGAGGTATGCGGACGAGCCGTCTACGAGACCCGCGGCGATCCCGACTACCGCCGCGTGCTGGCCGCTGTCGAAGCGGCCCTCGAGGAGGTCTGGGCCCGGCCCAGACGGGACGTGGCGACCCTGTCCGCGGGCGGCCAGAACCAGTAGCATGATCCGGTGTCACCCAGTGCGGCGTCATTCGTCTTGCCACCAGGCGGACGCAGCCTATCTGCCCGCCCTTCAACGCACGGAAGGAGAGCGATATGAACTCACTGCGGCGGTTCGCGATGCTTGTGGTTGCCCTGGCCATGCTCGGAGCAACGGGGGCGGTCTCCCAGGACGCCGTCCTTCTGCAGTACCGCATGACCGAGGACACGGTCCGAGCGATGGACGTGGTGTCCAATCAGACGGGGGCGGCCGCGGGCGAGTCCCAGGCCATCGACGCGACGATCACCGTGTTGAGTCGAGCCCGCAATGTCGATGACGAGGGCTTCACCGAGGACCTCTACACGGTGGACACCTGGATCAGGATCGAGAGCGCCGGGGAAGTCCTCGACACCTCCGAGGAGGGGTCGGAGCTCACCGGCACGGGCATCACGGGCAACCGCCCCGTCACCACCTACCGGCTGGACTGGCACGGCCGCAGCCTCGGCGGCGACGACGTTCCGACCGCGGACGACCCCATGGCCAAGCTCACGAATGCGCTCCAGTCCGCCATGGGGCGCCTGCCCTCGGAGCCGGTTGCGCCGGGGGCGACGTGGACGGACGCGACGAGCGCCGAGGTCGGTGAGGGCAGCGCCGAGGTTACGGTGGAGTGGCGCTTCGACCGCCTGGCGGAGATCGACGGCAGGCAGTACGCCATCCTCAAGGCCGAGGCCCGGGCCGTCTGTCAGAACGTTGACGCCGGCCGCAAGGAACAGCGTATCCAGATACAGGGCATGGACCTGCACCAGTACATCGACGAGTACGTGGAGAATCTCTCGGTAGCGCAGACGGTCGAGGTCCAGTGGGACATCGAGGCAGGCTACGGAGTCAAGACCATCGTCGACCAGGTCATCCAAGCGACGTCACTCATCACGCTGACCGACGCCGACACGGGACAGGTCCAGGTCGCGGGAATCCCCGTGGAGGTCGAGCGCACCGGCAAGGTCAGCATCACGACCCGCCCCCCTACCGACGATGAACTCGCCCGGATGGCCCCCGAGGCGGCCGCGGAGAGCATCGCCCGGCGGGATTTGTCGCTCTTCGAGACCCTGCTGGCTCCTGGCTATGATGCCGCGGAGCTGACCCAGTCCCTCGAGTCGGACTTCGCCGCCTACGAGGCGCTGAGTGCGACGGCGAGCGATGTCACGGTGACCTTGGACGGCGCTACCGGCACGGTGGCCTTCACCCTCTCCGTCGAGGGCGCGAAGGCCCAGGTCGGTCCCGGGGAGGACGTGGCGGCGCTCGAACCCCTCTATGAGGCGCCTGTCACCCTCAGCCTGACCAAGACGGGCGGCCTCTGGCTGATCGACGGGGTCTCCGTCGGCGCGGTCTGACCGCAATCGGCTCGCCCGGGCCCGGTACCTCACGGGCCCGGGTGAGCCCTGGCCGAGCAAGACGTGGCCGAAGCCACCATCGCAGTGCCCCACTCAAAGCAGCCGCGATGGCGCCTCCTCGGCGCGGCCTCCGCAGGAGCCACTCCCCCGGCACAGAACCTCCAGCCTGTGTGCTGTGTCACCGAGGTCCGAGGAGGTCTACCGGATGCGGCCCTTGCCCCTAGCGGCTCTGTGTTTCCTTGTGACGATGGGATCTGCGATGGCTACTCAGTTCACGCGCGGCGAGATCTACACCGCCCAGCAGTGGGCGGCGGCGCTCTTCAGCGATGGCGTCATGGGTGGCCCCGAGGCCCCCAGCCTGAGCGTGGAGCGCAACAACGATGCGGTGCAACTGATGGGCCGCAACGACGGACCCCTGACCCTCGGCGGCAAGCGCTACCACCGGGGCATCTTCGCCCATGCAGACAGCCGGATCGTCGTGCGGCTCCCCCGGCCGGCGGGACGCTTCCTCGCCACGGTGGGTGTCGACAGCAACCGCGACACCCTCGGCGGCCGGGGCTCGGTGACATTCAGAGTCGTGACCGATGAGCCGCTCTGGGAGTCGGCCCTCATGCGGGAGGGCGCGCCCCCGATCGAGGTCGCGTGCGACCTCGGCGGCGCGACGGCCTTCGCCCTCGAGGTGACCGATGGCGGTGACGGCATCGCCTGCGACCAGGCCGACTGGGCGGATGCTCGCGTCGAGATGGCCGACGGCTCGATCCTCTGGCTCGATGAGCTGCCCCTCGTGGACGAGCGCGTGCCGGGGCCATCGGTGGCGCCCCCTTTCTCGTTCCTCTATGGCGGCGCGGCCTCCGCCGACTTGCTGGATGGGTGGGAGGCGGAGCGGTCGAGCCGCATGCTCGACGAGGCGCGCATCGAGCATCGGACTACCTACCGTGACCCCGAGACGGGGCTCGTCACCGAGGTCGTCGGGATCGAGTACACCGACTCCTCGGTCATCGAGTGGACGGTCACCCTCGAGAACACCGGTGACGTCGACACCCCACTCATCGAGTCGCTCCAGGCGCTGGACGCGCCTATCGAACGGTGGGCCTGGCCTCCCTCACCCGCGTCCGAGTTCGTCCTCCACCACTTCGTGGGCAGCCCGTGTGAGGCTCGGGACTTCCAGCCCCTGGAGACGCGCCTCGACCCCGGCGCGACCAAGCGGGTCACCGCCGCCGGCGGCAGGCCGACGAACACGGACCTCTGCTACTTCAACCTGGCATGGCCCAGCCAGGGGGTCATCCTCGGCATCGGCTGGCCGGGCCAGTGGGCCGCCTCCTTCGAGCGCGACGACGGCGCCGTGGCGCGCGTCCGCATCGGCCAGGAGCTCACGCGCTTCACGCTGCATCCGGGCGAGCGGGTCCGCACCCCCCTCGTCGCCCTGCTGTTCTGGCGCGGCGACTGGGTCCGTGGCCAGAACCTCTGGAGGAAGTGGATGCTCGCTCACAACCTCCCCAGGCCGGGCGGCGAGTTGCCCCCGTCGCCCCAACTGAACGCCTGCAGCTCCCATCAGTTCGGGGAGATGATCCACGCGGACTCGGCGAGCCAGGTCCTCTTCATCGACCGCTACCTCGAGGAGGGACTCCCCCTCGACTACTGGTGGATGGACGCGGGCTGGTACCCGAACGAGTCGGGTTGGGGACAGACAGGCACCTGGGAGGTGGACCAGCAGCGCTTCCCCGGTGGGCTCAGGCCGATCACCGACCACGGCCACGAGCGCGGGGTGCGGAGCATCGTCTGGTTCGAGCCCGAGCGCGTCGCCACAGGCGCCTGGCTCTACGAGACCCACCCCGAGTGGCTCCTCGGCGTCGACGGGCAGCAGAAGCTCCTCAACCTCGGTCATCCCGAGGCGAGGGAGTGGCTGACGGAGCACGTCCACGGGCTCCTCGAGTCCGAGGGCATCGACCTCTACCGCCAGGACTTCAACATGGATCCCCTCTCCTATTGGCGCGCCAATGACGCCGAGGACCGCCAGGGGATCACCGAGATCCGGCATGTCGAGGGGTACCTCGCCTACTGGGACGAGCTCCGCCGGCGCCACCCCAACATGCTCATCGACTCCTGCGCGAGCGGAGGCCGGCGCAACGACCTGGAGACCCTCCGGCGGGCCGTGCCCCTTCTGCGAAGCGACTACATCTTCGAACCCGTGGGCAACCAGGCTCACACGTACGGCATCTCCTTCTGGATGCCCTTCTATGGCACGGGCGCCGGCACTGTCGACGCCTACGCCTTCCGCAGCGTGATGTGCCCCTCGTTCACCGCCTGCTACGACATGCGGCGGGACGATATCGGCTTCGACGAGTTACGCCGGCTCATGGGCCAATGGGAGCGCGTGGCTCCCGTCATGATGATGGGTGACTACTACCCCCTGACCGAGTACAGCCTCGCCAACGATGTGTGGATCGGCTGGCAGTTCGACCTGCCCGATGAGGGACGCGGTGTCATCCAGGTCTTCCGGCATGCCGACTCCATCTACCAGGCCGCCCAGCTTCCCCTCCGCGGGCTGGACCCGAGCGCCCGCTACGAGGTCGCCGACGTGGACACGGGTGAGGCGCGGGTGCTCACGGGCGCCGAGCTGATCGAGACGGGCGTCCCCGTCCGCATCGACACCCGCCCCGGCGCGCTGCTCCTCGAGTACCGACGCGTGGACTAGCGCTGGCAGGGAAGACCGCGGGGCCGTGGGGCTGCAGCCTCGGGGTAACAGCCGGATCCGGGCCGGCATCGGCCCTCAGTCGGGGAGACGGCAGTCGGCGCCCTCGAGGGCGTTGGCGATGCCCTCCTCCGCGAAGGCGGCCCGCACCTGCTCGCCCGTGTGGCGCAAGAAGGGCGCCTCCTCGCACTCTGCCAGCGCGTAGGTCAGCGCCGCGGCGCAGGCTGTCATGCGGAGCAGGCTGGGCACATCGACCTTGTCGAAGGTGTCCGCGGCCGTGTGGTAGCAGGAGCCGGCGCCGCCCCGCAGCGTGCCGAGAGCGGAGACGATCGGCACTCCCGCGAACACGAAGGGCTTGAGGTCCGTCGCGAGGCAGATGCCCGTCGAGGTGGGCTCGGTGACACCCAATCCCGCGAGGATCGCCTGCATCTCGGCGAGGGCGCCCACTTCCGCCTTGCGGCCGCAGAGCAGCAGGCGGTCGGGATCGCCCGGCATGTCGAAGTTCAGGTAGGCGACGTGGGAGTCCATGCTCCTCCACGCCTTCTCGACGTACCGGCGCGAGCCGACGATGCCGATCTCCTCCGCCGCCCAGAGGGCGAAGCGCACGGTCCGGCGCGGCGGCTCGGGCAAGCTCGCCAGGGCGCGAGCGACGCCCAGGACCACGGCGCAGCCCGTGCCGTTGTCCACCGCGCCCTCGGCCACGTCCCATGCGTCCAGATGGCCGCCGATGACAACGACCTCCTCCGGCCGCTCGCGGCCCTTCAGGTCGCCGAGCACGTTCGCGACCCGCGAGACGCCTACGGTGTTCCTCATCTCGACCCGCGCCCTCACCCGTTGACCGCTTCGGAGCAGCCGCAGGAGCCGGGCGCTATCCTCCAACGTGAGGCCCACGCTCGGGATGGAGGCCTCCTCCTCGGCGCACATCCCCGTCTGGGGCAGCAGGCCGGGAACCCGGCTCCCGAGCAGCATCCCCGCCGCCCCTGCCTCACACGCCCAGCGGAACTGCTCCGAGCGGTGCGGAGCCCTCTCCCCGGGCGGCGGCGCCTCGCCGATGAAGGCGAACTTGCCGCGCAGCTTCCGCCCCCGCCGCTCGAAGTCCCTGTGCAGGCCGGGCCCCAGATCGATGAGATCGGCCTCGGCCTTCGCCGAACGCGGAGTGAAGCCATGGGCCGCGCACGTGACCTCGCCCTGGTCGGGACGCACGATGGTCAGCCTGCAGGCGCCTCGCTGCCATGTGGGAGTCTCGAACCGCTGCAGCCGCACGGGCGCGAGTCCGATGCCACGCATGCGCTGGCGGCCCCACGCCTCGGCGGCCGCGTGGGCGGGCGTGCCCGCCAGCCGGCCTCCGGCTTTCGAGCAGAGTTCGGCGAGACCATCGACCTCGCTGCGGTCGGTGAGGCTCCGTCCGATGAGCGTCGCCAGAGTCTCCCTTGGAGCGTCGAGCATTGGGGCGGCCATGGTCTGAATTCCCTTCTTGTTGGGGGCCGAGGCTTTCGTGCCCGGCACGAGCATAGTTGGCCGTGGACGGCTCCCAGCCCTGCCTCCCATCCTGCGCCGTGCGGGAGGCGAACTGTCAATTGACGGAGCATGGGGCGGCTGGCACACTACCCGGTCAAGTCGCGTCTGGTCATGCTCGCAAGGGAGTGAACCGATGCCCAGAGATCTGCCCCTCGCCCTGTCCTTCGAAGACATCACCATGGTCCCCGCCCGGTCGTCTGTGGTCCCCAAAGAAGTTGACGTGACCACTCGCCTGACTCCGAAGATCACCCTCAACATCCCCATCATCTCAGCCGCCATGGATACCGTGACCGAGTCTCGTCTGGCCACCGCTCTCGCGCGCGAAGGCGGCCTCGGCGTCATCCACAAGGGCATGTCTATCCAGCGTCAGGCCGAGGAGGTCGATGCCGTCAAGCGGTCCGAGTCGGGCATGATCACCAAGCCCATCACCCTCGGGCCCGACCGGCCCGTCAGCGACGCGATGGACCTGATGGCCCGCTACCGCATCTCCGGCGTGCCCATCACCGCCCCCGACCGAACCTTGGTAGGCATCCTCACCAACCGCGACCTCCGCTTCGAGGTGGACCGCGATCGGCTCATCAGTGAGGTCATGACGACCAAGGGCCTTGTGACCACGACCGAGGGCACGACGCTGCAAGAGGCCCAAGCCGTGCTGCACGAGCACCGCATCGAGAAGCTCCCCGTTGTCGATGACAACGGCCGCCTCATCGGCCTCATCACGATCAAGGACATCGAGAAGACCCGCAAGTACCCCAACGCATGCAAAGACGAGCTCGGTCGCCTGCGCGTGGGCGCCGCCGTCGGCGTCGCCGCAGACCTCTTCGATAGGGCCCGGGCCCTCGTGGACGCGGGCGTCGACGTCCTCGTGCTCGACTCCTCCCACGGCCACAGCGAGGGCGTGCTCCGCGCTGCCCGGCAGCTGCGGGAGCGGTTCCCCGAGACCCAGATCATCGGCGGGAACGTCGTCACCGCCGAGGGCTGCCGCGACCTCATCGAGGCCGGCGTGGATGCGGTCAAAGTCGGCGTCGGACCTGGCAGTATCTGCACCACGCGCATTGTCACCGGCGCGGGAGTGCCCCAGGTTAGCGCCATCCTGGAGACGGCCGAGGCCGCGGCGGCAACGGGCACGCCCATCGTCGCCGACGGGGGCATCAAGTACTCCGGCGACATCGCCAAGGCCCTCGCCTGCGGCGCGTCCGCCCTGATGATCGGCTCCCTCTTCGCGGGCACCGAGGAGGCGCCGGGGGAGACGATCCTGTACGAGGGACGGACCTACAAGGAGTACCGCGGCATGGGGTCCATCGGCGCCATGAAGGCAAGCTCCAGCGACCGCTACTTCCAGGACCACATCGAGAGCGAGTCCAAGCTCGTGCCCGAGGGGATAGAGGGCCGAGTCCCCTACAAGGGGCCGCTGCCGAACCTGGTCTACCAGCTCATCGGCGGCCTGCGCAGTGGCATGGGCCTCGTCGGCGCCCCGGATATCCCGCACCTGCAGAAGCACACCCGCATCGTCCAGGTGACCGTATCGGGCCTGAGGGAGAGCCACGTTCACGACGTGGCCATTACGCGCGAAGCACCCAACTACCAGAGATAGACCAGGAACCCTTTGTGACACACGAAGGGGAAGGGAGGTTCGCGGTTTTTTTTAGCAAACTCTTGACAGGGTTTCATGCAATTTGTTTACCATCTATGCACTTCGCTGAGTCGAACACCGTATTCGGCCTGTTGTGGTAGAGAACTGTTGCACTGCAGCCGAAGGATCGAGCCGACTGCGGTTTCCGCCTAGCGGAGGGGTTCCGGCGCTTACCGAGGGAGGTAGTTGTGTGGCCGCTCAGATCGGGTTTCGCGCTTTGGACAGGCTCTCCGATGAACACATCGTGGAGTTGTGCAAGGTCACCGAAGATGCGGACGCTCTCGAACACCTGCTCAAGAAGTACAAGTCGGTAGTCCTCTTCAAGTCGCGCTCGTACTACCTTCAGGGCGCGGACCGCGATGACATGATCCAAGAGGGCATGGTCGGCCTATACAAGGCGATCCGCGACTTCCGGCCAGATCGCTCCTGCTCGTTCCGCACCTTCGCCGACGTCTGCATCACCCGCCAGATGATCACCGCCGTCAAGAGCGGCGTGGGGCAGCGGCACCTCTCCGTCGTCTACTCCCACGCCCTGCGCTGCAGCCAGCGCGACGAGCCCGGCAGCGACCCGCTGGAGTCGGCGCCCGACTCCGACCAGCAGGACCCCGAGCGGCTCCTCATCACGAAGGAGACGGTCCGCAACCTCCGCGCCGTACTGCGGGAGAGTCTCTCCCCCTTCGAGTGGCGGGTCTTCGTCGGTTTCGCCGACGGCAAGTCCTATCAGCAGATCGCTGAGGAGAACGGCTGCACGCCCAAGTCCGTGGACAACGCCCTCTGTCGCGTGCGGCGCAAGGTCCAGCGACACCAGGTCGAGGAAGAGGGCACGGCGTCCTAGCCAAGCTGGACACCCATGCCAGGCGATGGGGCCGAGCCATGGCTCCTAGGGTCTGACGCCGACTCTCCGGCCATCCTCCGCTATTGGCCTGCGACCCCTCCGTAACGTACAATCCACGTTCGGCCACCTGTCTGTCAGCGCCCTAGCCTGCCCAGAGGAGCCCCCACCATGAGAGTGACCCTCGTCACGTTACTCGTCGTGCTCACAGTGCCCGTCGCGGCCCAGGATTCCTTGCCGTGGCAGGACCCCGGCCTCGCCGGCTTGGCCCGCATCGAGGGGCTCGACCTCCGGCACGAGAACAGCACAGACCCCCAGGGCAAGAACATCGACTACCGGGCGATCCAGCCCGGCGAGACCCTCACCATCCTCGACCAAGCCGGCCCGGGCCGCATCGTCCGACTGTGGTGCACCATCGACCACAAGGAGGATCACCACCTGCGCAAGGTCGTCCTACGGATGTACTGGGACGGCGAGGACGAACCGAGCGTCAATGTGCCCCTCGGCGACTTCTTCGGGTTGGGCCATGCCCAGTACTACCACTACGTCTCCGCTGTGATGAACGCCGCTGTGGGCCGCGCCATGAGTTGCTTCCTCCCCATGCCCTTCGACAGCCGGGCCCGCATCACCATCACCAACGAGGGCGAACGCGAGGTCCGCAAGTTCTACTGGCAGATCGACTGGCAGCCCATGGCCTCCGCCCCGCCCGAGGATACCGGCCGCCTCCACGCCTGCTTCAACCGCGAGAACCCCACCGAAGCGGCGCCGGGCACGGGCTTCGACGAAGCCTACGTGGTCCTGGACGCGAAGGGCCGCGGCCGCTACATGGGGTGCGTGCTCTCCGTCCACGGCCTCGAGCCCGAGTGGTGGGGCGAGGGCGACGAGATCATCGAGGTCGACGGCAAGGCGACTCAGGGCACGGGCCTCGAGGACTACTTCAACTGCGCGTGGGGCTTCACCCAGCCCTTCTGGGCCGACACCTTCGGCGCTCCCTTCGTCGCGCCCCACGGTGAGCCCGAGAAGGCCACCGTGTACCGCTGGCACGTCGACGACCCCATCTTCTTCGGCGAGTCGTTGCGGATCCGCATCGAGCACGGCTCGGAGAACGACCGGAGCGACGACTACAGCAGTGTGGCGTACTGGTACCAGACGGAGCCCCACGAGCCCTTCACCCTGCTGCCCGTCGCGGACAGGTTGCCAAGGGAGTTCCAGCGGGAGCTCGACGTCGAGCTGGACACGGAGAGCGTGGCCATCGAGGGCGCGCCGGCCATCAAGGTCGACAAGCCGCGCATCGCCCCGCCGGTCTTCGAGGATGAGCCCACCACCAGCCCCGAGTGGGCGGCCCTGAAGATGGTGCTCCTCGCCGGGTGGCTGCCCTTCGCGCTGCTGGTCGGCGTGGTCTGGTACCTCCGTCGGAGGAAGCCCTAAACCGCCCTCACCGCCCCCGCGGCCCGAGTCACCGACGCGCCGTAGCGGACCCCCGGCCAGGGCCGACGCGCCACGAACTCACCCTCGAGCGTGACTGATAGCGGGTCTGGCCGCGAGGCGCGGGATCATGGCGCGTCATCGCCTCGATGCTTCTGCGCCGTACGCGGCGAGGGGCCGGACCTCGTGGCCCGACCCCTCGTATGCGCTAACCGGTGGCGATGACTCTCAACTAGAAGGGGGGCAGGGGCGGACCCGATCCGCCACCACCGCCGCCGTTGTTCGCGTCGTCATCGGGGCTGACGATCAGGTCGCCGTTGAAGGTGCCCTTGTAGGTGCGGAGGCTCGGGGGCACCTGCTCCGACTCGGTGGTGAGGCAGAAGGTGCCGGTCACCGACCTGCTGCCATCGGCGTTCGTCACGAAGGTCGCCCGAACGGTGCCGGCCCGGGCCAGCACCGCGCCGCTGGCCTCATAGCCCACGACGCCGCGGAACTGCGCCGGTGACGCCAGCTCGACCGCGCTCACGTTGAGGGTGACGGTCTTGCCACTCAGCATCGGCACGGTGCCGGGGGCGCGGCCCGTCATGACCTCGACGGTGCCAGGGGTCGTCAGACCGCCCGCCGGCTGGATGGTGAACTCGAAGGCATGCCCGGTGCCCACGGCTGGAGCCGTGATGCTGAGCTTGTGGATTGCCGGAACCGGCTCAGTGGCTCCTTCCGGGGTGACCAGGACGCGATAGGACGCGGGGAACGGTACGCCCGGGATGACCTCGCCCACGCCCGCGGCGGCTCCCCCGCTGGCGCAACCGGACATCAACGGGATGGCTACCAGCAGTGCCAGCGTAGCCACGGCAAGAAAAACCCTCTTCATGCGACTCACCTTTCCCACGCGCTGGTGGCGTAGCACATACTCTTGTTCTGTCGCGGGGCACGGACCCCTCCCCGTGCCGCGCATTCTATCAATTCGGACGATTCGGCAACAGGGCCGGCTCAGTTATTCCCCCGCCGCCACGATGTCCCCTGCCCATTCCTCCGAAGGAGAATCGTCCAGGGAACGTCAAAGTTCACTGAGCTGAGCAAGTTCGCAGTACAATACCCTCTAGCTCTCACTTGGGGAGGCCTCGGACCGTGCACAGACGCCATGCCCTGTGGTTCATTCCATCCCTCGGGCTAATCGCCTGCCTCGTCGCCGGCGGATGCGGCCAGAATCTCAGCCAGAGCTCCGCCCCATATAACCAGGGGAGCAACGCTGGGGCCGACCGTTTCGGCCGCGATGTGCGGCCGGGCGAAGGCATCGCGCGGGACGGCAGCGTGGTCGGCGGATCGACCCTCGTGCTCGGCATCAAGGTCACCGGCGCCGATCTCGATGACACCGACATGGACTATGCGGGCAACCCCGCCGCGTTCGTGGAGTGGGCCGGCAAGAAGGGGTTCGGGGCCATCGGCCTGTACGCGGTCGAGCCGACCGAGGAGGCCGACCAGGTGGCCACCTTCTACTTCCCCGACGTGGAGTTCGCCTCTGGGAAGCGGCTCAGCGAGTACGGTTACGCGCCAGGGCCCGACTACCTGACGCCCCTGGTGCGGGCGGCTCGTGGCGCCGGCATCGGCACCCAAGCCGACCTCACGCGCCTCGCCATGTCCCTTCCCGAATCCAGCCTCGTCGATCGGCCCTTCGCCGGTGAGCCCCTCAGCGCGAACGAGATCGAGTACCTCTGCTCCTACCTGCTCCAGACCACGGAACTGGACTCCATCTCCGCGAGGGGCTTCCCGCCCGAGTGGGTCGCCGCCGCCCAGAAGGCCTGCGAGGCCGCGGGCCGCCGCTTCTTCGCCGGCGACTACGACGCCCTGCAGCGCGCCGAGAGTGGCGCCGCCGCGCTCCTGGACCTGGGGCCCGAGGGCATGGCCCAGAACGAACTCGCCCTGGGCGTCGCCCGCCGCGATCCCTTCATGCTCTGGGCGGGCCTCACCGCTCGGCGCGATCAGGGCCGGGGCCCTCTCGCCGACGCCTGGGGCTCCCTCAAGGAGGTCGAGGCGGCCCTGCTCTACCGAACCGTCCTCTCCGCGCCCCAGGGTCTCTACCTCGACCTGCCTCCCTCGGTGTTCGAGGACCTGGACGCTGGCCTCATCGAGAGGCTGAAGCGCGTCGCGGCCCAGCGCCGCGCCCGGCCGGTGTGCAACGTCGTGGTGATGGGCGACTCGACTCCCTCGAATCTCACCGCCATCGTGAACGGCATCACCGCCGCCGGGTACGACATCGTGATGGGCCCTCGGCCGAAGTCCCCCGCGGCGATCAACGCCTACTACATCATTGTCACGCCAGCGTCCGATGGCTCGATGCCGGACCCGACCAGTGGCCTGCCCGAAGGCGTCTTCAATCTGGGCGTGCCGCTCGTGCTGCAGGTGTGCGGCGTCATCCCCGATGTGGGCGTCTCCCAGTCCTGGGATGCGGTCCGCCGCTCCTTCGGCCTCACGAACCTGCCCTTCGCGGCGCTCGACAAGGGCCCCGCCCGAGTGACCTACGCGGGACAGGAGGTCCCCTGCGCCGCTGACTCACGAGGCGTCTGGGGCCCCAAAGTCACCGCCGCCCACCTCTCCCAGGCTGTGGTCCTGGCCCAGGGCACGGCCTCGGTTGACGAGACCGTGGCGGCGCCCGAGACCGAGGAGACGCCCTCCGCAGAGTCCGCCGACGCCGCCCGAGCGCCGCGGGACCGGGATGTCGTCACCATCGCGGAGTTCAGCTACGGCGCCGCGGGACGGAACGTGCTGATCGCGGGCCGCGAGCTGCAGCCCGAGATGGCCTTCCCCATCTCCAACGTCCTCTCGTCGGGCCTGGGCCTCCAGGCCCCCACCCGAGTGCTCGTGAGCGTCGGCAGTCCTGTCGCTCTCTACTCGCCCTTCGGCGATGGCGAGGTCACCGTGTCCTTCAATGACGCGGGCGAGGTGAAGACGGAGACGCGGACGGTGAAGAAGGGGACCGTGGAGATCATTGACGTCGCTCTCCAGACGGCCGTGCGGACCATGCCGCTACCCGACCACGTCACCGGTCAGTAGCGCTGAGGATCACGTTGTCGATGAGCCGGGCCGAGGGGAAGCGCACCGCGGTTAGGAGCACGCACTCGCGGTCCGCGGCCTCGACGGGCTTCAGGGTCTCCGCGTCCACGAGTTCCAGGTAATCGGGCTCCCCCAGCGGCGCCGAGGCCTTCACCGGCGCCGCCGCGGCGCGCTTGAGCGCGCTGGCGTCGCGCTCGCCATCGAGGAACGCCCCCTGAGCCGCGAGCAAGCCGCGCGAGAGGCTGAGCGCTTGATCGCGTTCCTCGGGCGACAGCCGCGCGTTGCGAGAGCTCAGGGCGAGCCCGTCCGGCTCCCGCACGAGGGGGCACCCGATGATCTCCAGTCCCAGGTTCAGGTCCTGAACCATGCGGGCGACGACCCGAAGCTGCTGGTAGTCCTTCTCCCCGAAGTAGGCGCGGTCGGGCTCGCAGATACAGAAGAGCTTCGAGCACACCGTGGTCACCCCGTCGAAGTGCCCCGGTCGATGGGCGCCCTCCAGCACCTCCGTCAGCTCCTGCACCCGCACGACGGTGAGTGGCTTGCCGGTGGGGTACATCACCGACTCCGAGGGCACGAAGAGCGCCGTCGCGCCCGCCTCAGCCGCGGCCGCCGCGTCGGCATCCAGCGTGCGCGGGTAGGTGGCCAGGTCTGACGGGTTGTCGAACTGGATGGGGTTCACGAACACCGAGACGATGACCTCATCGCACTCCGACGCGGCCCTCGCGATGAGCGATTGATGGCCCGCATGGAGGGCCCCCATGGTGGGCACGAGGCCCACCGAGCGCCCTGCCGTGCGCGCCTCCCGCGAGTACGCGCGGGTCTCGGCGATGGTCATCAAGCGCGGCAGGGCTGCCATGGGTTAGCTCCTCAGTGGGGATACTGGCGAGTATACCACGCCGACCCGCGCCCACTCGGCGGGCATATCGGCTACTATGGTGAGAGCGGATCATGCCCGAGGGGGTAGCCACACCATGCTCACGAAGCTGGCGAACCGTCGGACGGGCCCGGGCGGCCTCTCCCTCGACGCGTCGCTCGGCCGCGCGATCGCCTCAAGGGCGGGAACCCCGGACGTCGGATAGGAGTTCTGATCACAACAGGGGCCCGTTCCGCCCCGCGACTGGAGGAAGCCGTGAGTAAGCCCAAGATCGTCTGCGTCGTCGGCACCCGACCCGATGCCATCAAGACCGCGCCCGTCGTGCTCGAGCTTCGGCGGTTCGCCGATCGGGTGGATACCCTGGTCGTCTCCACCGGCCAGCACCGCGAGATGCTGCAGCAGGTGTTCGAGTGCTTCGGCCTGGCCGCCGACCACGATCTGGACATCATGCAGCACGGCCAGACCTTGGCCCAGGTCACGTGCCGCGCCCTCGAGGGCATCGACCGGATCCTGGAGGAGCTGCGGCCCGACTTCCTCATCGCCCAGGGCGATACCACGACGACCTTCGTGGGCGCGCTGGCGGCCTTCTACCGCAAGGTCCCCTTCGGCCACGTCGAGGCTGGGCTTCGCACCGGCCGCGTCGACGACCCCTTCCCCGAGGAGTTCAACCGCCGCGCGGCTTCTCTCGTGACGGTCCTCCACTTCCCGCCCACAAGGTGGGCGGCTGACAACCTTCGCTCCGAGGGCATCAACGAGGAGGCCGTCCTCGTGACCGGCAACACGTGCATCGACGCCGTGCTCCAGGTCGCTGAGCGCCACCCTCAGGACTGGCTGCCCGAAGTCGAGGGTCGCGTCATCCTCCTCACCACCCACCGGCGGGAGAACTGGGGCGGGCCGCAGCGGTCCATCGCCACCGCCGCCCTCGAGCTCCTGGACCGGTTCCCGGACACCCACCTCGCCGTTCCCATGCACAAGAACCCGGTCGTCCGCGAGACCCTCACGGGGATCCTCGGTGGCCATGACCGCGTGACCCTCATGGAGCCCCCCGCCTACCCGCGCTTCGTGAAGCTCATGCAGCGCAGCCACCTGATCCTCACGGACTCGGGAGGCGTGCAGGAGGAGGCGCCGGCCTTCGGCATCCCCGTCCTGGTGCTCCGCGAGACGACGGAGCGGCCCGAGGGCGTGACCGCGGGGAACGCGCGGCTCATCGGCGCCAACCGCCAGGCGATCGTGGATGCGGCGACGGAGCTGCTCACCGATGAGGCCGCCTATGCGGCGATGTCCACCTCGCGCAGCCCCTACGGCGACGGCCGAGCCGCCGCGCGCATCCGCCACGCGGTGCTGGGCCACCTCGGGATCGAGTCGCCCGCAGAGGAGCCGTGGGTCGAGTAGCGTCGCCTGCTGGGGCCGCCCTACAGGGCCGTAGCGGCGACCATCTCATCCAGGGTCGTCGTGCCGTCCGCCACGAGTCGCGCCGCCTGATCCCGCAGCAGCGCCATGCCGTCCTCCACCGCCTGCCGGCGGATGGCGGTCGACCCTGCGTTATCGACGGCCAACTCCCGGATGGCGTCCGTGATGGGCATCATCTCATAGATGGCCACTCGGCCCAGGTAGCCGGTCTGGTTGCACCGGGCGCACCCGGCGCCGTGAGCGAGCTTCCACCCCTCCATGTCGTCCGGGTGTAGGTTCGCCCACACGAGGAGCTCGTGGGCCGGCTCGTAGGGCTGGGCGCAGTGGGAGCAGACCCGCCGCACGAGCCGCTGGGCCACGACGCCGTGGACGCTGCTCGCCACTAGGTAGGGCTCGACGCCCATGTCCACCAGCCGAGGGATGGCGCCCGCCGCGTCGTTCGTGTGCAGCGTGGTGAGCACGAGGTGGCCCGTCAGAGCGGCGCGCACGCCCAGCTCCGCCGTCTCCTCATCGCGGATCTCGCCCACCATGATGATGTCCGGGTCCTGGCGGAGGGCCGAGCGCAGCACGAGGGGGAAGGTGCGGCCCTGCCGCTCGTTGATCTGCACCTGAACCACCCGATCGAGCTGGTACTCGACCGGATCCTCGATCGTCATGATGTTCTTCTGCACCGTGCGGATGCGCTCCAGGCCCGCGTAGAGGGTCGTCGTCTTGCCGCTCCCCGTCGGCCCGGTGAGGATCACCATGCCCCACGGCCGGCGGATCATCCGCTCGAAGGTGACGAGCTGCTCGACCGTCATCCCCAGGTCCGCCAGCGGCCGCCGGGCGCCCGTCTTGTCCAGCAGCCGCATGACGACCTTCTCCCCCATGGCGGTGGGCAGGGTCGAGACGCGGAGATCCATGTCCTTCCGGACGAACTCCTTGGCGTTGAAGCGGCCGTCCTGGGGCACGAAGCGCTCGGTGGTGTCCAGGCCTGCGAGGATCTTGATTCGCGACACCATGTGGGAGTGGGCTCGGGGATCGATGTTCCGCCAGTCGTAGAGGGTCCCGTCCACGCGGAACCGGATGATCGTCGTGTTCTCATACGGCTCGATGTGGATGTCCGACGCGCCGGCCGCGATGGCCCGCATGAGCATCATGTTGACGAGGATGACCGTCGGGCCCTGGTCGATGATGTCCTGGGCCCGCGCCACGTCGTCCGCGGCCATCGCCTGGAGCTCGTCCTCGGTGAAGCGGAAGGCGTCGGTATCCGCTGAGGCGTCCATGGAGGGGGGAGGCGCTCCGCTCCCGCCATGGTAGTGCTGGTGGATCAGCTCCCCCAGCACGCCCTCATCCGCGACCGCCGCCTGCACCGGCTCCCCCACGTCGGCCGAGACGCGGCGGAGAGCGGCGTTGTCCGTGGGATCTACGAAGGCGACGACGAGTTGCGTGCCGTCATGCCGGAGGGGCAGGGCGCGACACTCCCGAGCCACCTGGGGCGACAGCCGCTTGATGACATCCGGGTCGGGACGGATCCGCTCCAGGTCGACGAAGGGCGCTTGCGCGATCTTCTGCAGCACCCGGCCGTGGACCTGAGGGCTGATCGCCCCCCGCTTGAGCAACACGTGGGAGAGCTGGACGTGCTGCCCCTGGAGCAGTTCCTCCAGAGCCGCCTCGACATCCTCCGCTCGCGCGTACCCCTGCTTCACCATCCAGGCCGCGAGTTGCTGGTTCTGCTGTGTCGTCACTGGGCCTTTCCCCTCTGGCCGCGCGCCTAGGGCAGGCGGCACAGCCCCGCGTCGATGTACTGCCCGCCCCAGGTCTGGTGGCAATGGATCGCCATCAGGTTGTCCCCCGCCCTCAGCCCTCTCCGGGCCTCAGCTAAGATGGGCTGAGCCACGTAGCGAGTCTGGTACCCCTCGACCCGAGCCGCGAGCGCTCCGTTGATGTAGACCTCGGCGTCCTCATCATGGTGCAGCAGAAGCTGCAGGTCATCCGGCACGGGCGCCTGGAGGGCGATGGTGCGGCGGATCCAGATGTCGGAGGTCCGCCACTCGGTTCGGACGACGCCGCCCGGGGTCCCTGGAGACCCGAACCCAGCGGGACCCTCGGACCAGCTCGAGTCATCGAACCCCGGCTCGCTCCACCCCTCGCCGGGGTCCTCCGTCGTGTAACGCCACACCGTCTCCGCCTCCCGCGCCGTGGCAACCACCACCTCGGCGGGCGCCGGCAGAGGCGCCCACTCACCCTTCGGCCAGCTATCCCGGTTCGCCCACTTGGCCCAGAGCGCGCCGTCGTAGAGAGCCTTCAGGAACACGCCGCCGACCACCGGCCGCGCTCGGAAGGCCTGGGCCCGCGGCTCCTCGGTGCGGAACCAGTCCGTCATGGGAACCCGGTCGGGCGTGTCGTTCAGGAACCGCCACACCGGGTCCACCAAGGCATCGAAGTCCTCCTGGTCGCCCGTGAGGGTGGCCGTCCAGAGGATCCAGTCGAGCTTCGTGTAGTCCTGCCGGTTGTCCAGGGGAAGGCCGTACTCGTTCTGCGCCTGCAGGTAGTAGTCCATCTCCGTCCGCGCGATGGAACGGGGGAAGAGATCGAACCCCAGGACGCGGTCCCACACCAGGTTGTACTTCTGGCTCCATGTGCCCGGCCGGTCGAAGGCGAGGCGGTAGTGATCGCCATCGTCGGCCCGGCGCCGCCACTCGCGAGCGTACTCGACGGCGACGGCCCGGTACCGCGACGCTTGGGCCGCATCGCCCCGCATGTGGCACAACTCGGCGAAGCACCGGATCCCCATGGTAGCCTTCGCCGACAGGTTCACATTGTGCGCCAGATGGCCCGCGAAGTCGTCGGTGCAGAGCTGGTGCTCGGGATCGAGGCCCTTCGCCAGGAGGTACTCCGCCCACTCCTCCAGCATCGGCCAGTAGCGGTCGACCACAGCCGTGTTGCCCCGCGCCTTCGACAGGGCCGCGAGGAGGATGAGCATGTTGCCCGACTCCTCCACCGGCATCTGGTTCTCCTCGCTCGTCGCCCCGCCCCCGTACACCTGACCGTTCGCGAGGGGGTACTGCCCTATGTCGTGGGGCGCGAAGGGGAAGGGCCAGAGATCCGAGGCCGCGTACTCCAGCACCGGCACGACCGTCGCCTCCATCAGCGTGGGACTGGTCAGGAGCAGGATGGGCGACTGGGGATAGAACACGTCCACCGTGCCCGTGCAGCCGTTGCTGAAGTTCTCCTTCGAGAAGAAGAGCGGCCGCCCCGCCGAGTCGGCCACGAGCTTGCACGCGGCGAGGGATTGGCGGAAGGCCAGGGCGCAGATGGCCGCGTACTTGGCGCCGCCGCTGCGCTCCAGGTCCGCCACGAGTTCGCGGTCGAAAGCCTCGCACCGAGCCGCCACTTGGGCGGAGTCGCGCAAGGCATCGGCGATGAGGCTTGCCGCGTCTGCGCCGTCGCGGCGCCAGAAGGGCCGAAGGTTGCGGCCGAAGTACTGCATGCCGTAGTGGTCATCGTAAGCGATGACCACCGAGTCGCTGACCTCCGCGGAGCCCACGGCGCCCAGGTCCCGGGCCACGGCGGCGACAACGGGCCGCTGGCCCGCTGGTCGAGGTTGGTCCTCGTCCACCGGCAGCCCCTCCCACGGGCCCGACTCGATGAAGCGGGCACGGAGCGCCGCGCCCTCCCCCAAGGCGATGGCGGCGCCAGGGCGCGAGGGCGCCACGTAGAGGTCGCCCCACTCGATCCGCAGGTTGTCACCCGATCGCCCGAGCACGCGCTGCTCCGCCGCCGACAAGCGCAGGACGGCCGCGCCGCCGAGCCGCTCCTCCGCCCAGACCACGGCTTGATCGGGCTCATTGACGCACAGGAGCCCCGGCGCGTCGAAGTACACGGACACCTCGTGGGCAACCCCGTCCGCGGACCGTGCCGTCCACGTGAGCGTCGTCACGGGGCGCGCGTACAGGTCCAGGTCGTTGGGTATGAGCGGGCTCATGAACTGCAGCTCGAGTTCGATGCCCGCCCCCTCGAAGCGGCACAGGGTGCGGGTCGGCCACACCTCGAGGCCCACCTGCGGCAGGGCCGCCGTCCCCTCGGGCTCGGTGCCCATCAGCCGGTAGGAGACCCCATCGACGCGGACGAGGCTGGAGAGCGGCTGGACCGCGCCCGTCCAGTGCATCGTGGGAGCGTCGGTGAGCCGGTCGGCGGGCGACCAGATACTCAGGTAGGGATCGTGGGTCACCAGGGGCGCCGCTGGTGGCCGGAAGGGCAGCTCGGGATGGCCGGGCGCGTTCCCGGGCGCCGACGTCGGCGCGGCGGCGACGAGCAGCATCGTCATGAGGTTCAAGGTCATTGTGGCTCCTATCGCGCCCCTGGGCGTAGCGGGCGGAACTTTGGCGGCGGAGAGGCCCCGCCCAGCGGGGCACGGGTTTCCCCCGATGCCCAGCCGGGTCCTCTCGCCCCGTCTTGCGGGCGAGGAGGCGGGCCTGTAGAATGGCGCGTGACCGTGCTAGATGGGGAGCTAGCGGTGCCCTGTAACCCGCAATCCGCTATAGCGGGGTTGAATCCCTGTCCGAGGTGCGCGTTCTCTGGGGTCTGACCGTCGCAAGTAGTGTTGACGGCTCGGTCCCGCGCAACGGTGATCTGCTGAACCCCGTCAGGTCCGGAAGGAAGCAGCGGTAGGCAATCGTCGCCGTGTGCCGCGGCAAACCGGGCCCGAGCTGGCTACGGCGGTAACGCCTGGAAACGTGCATCGGAGGCAGGTGCACGGTCTAACTCTCCTCTCGTGATGGGGCGCGCGGCACTGGCGGGCCCCGCTTTGCGTACACGCGCCGCCGACGGCGGGAAAGGGGCCCGGCGTGAGCCAAGCGTTCATCGAGCGAGTCTCCCTTGGGAACCTCTACGTAGCGCGCATCGACGCCGCGGAGGACCTCCACGGCGCGATCGGCCGGATCGCCGACCTCAAGTCCGAGCGGCGGATGCTCATCCTCTCCGCCGTGGGCGCCCTCTGCGACGTCAGCCTCCGAAACCTCGCCCCTGGCGCCGAGCTACCCATCGAGGGGAGCCACTGGCTTCCCCTGACCGAGCCCGGCCCGTGCGAGATCGTCAGCCTGTCAGGCGACCTGTTCCCCATGTCCGGGGAGCCGGTTCCGCACCTCCACGCCTCCCTCGGCACGAGCAGCGGCGTTGTTGTCGGCGGCCACCTCGATTCCGCCACCGTCTTCTCGTCGGTCGAGATCTTCATGGTCGCGATAGACGGGAGTTGGACCGTTCGCAAGCCCGACACCCAGACGGGCCTGGCCGAGCTGACCATCGCCACCGAGTCCCGGCACGGGCATTGAGGGGCCGTCCATGGCCGACATCGTTACCGTCACGAAGCGAGCGCTTCAGCCCCTGAACTCCCGGCGCCCTTGGGTGGACGCCGGGATGATCGAGCGCACTCGGGGGGCCGCCCACCTGGGGGCCGCGGTGCGGCTGGTCGGCCCCCGCGGGGAGTTCCTGGCATGGGGCCTCTGGTCGGGCGAGCCACGCTTCCCCATCCGCGTCATCTCCTGGGAGCCCGACACGACCCTCGACCCGTCGTTCTTCCACGCCGCCGCGGCCGCTGCGGTCCAGCGGAGGGTCGGGCTGCCCCTCACGCCCGAGACCGACGCCGTGCGGTTGATCTTCGGCGAGGCGGACGGCCTTCCGGGCCTCGTGGCCGATCGGTACGGGGAGTACGCCGTCCTCACTCGGGAGGGGCGCTTCCTCGACCCCTACCTCATAGCCATCGCGTCGGGCCTGACGGAGTCCGCGTCCCTCGCCGGTGTGCTCCTCCGTGATGATGCCGGCAACCGAGTGCTCGCTGGCGTCGCGCCGCCGGAGACGCTCACCATCCGAGAGGGCGAGCTCAGATTCGAGATCGATCCCCACGAGGGCCAGAAGACCGGCTGGTTTTGCGACCAGCGCCAGAACCGGCTCCGGGTGGCCGCCTACGCGGGGGGCGCCGAGGTGCTGGATGTCTTCTGCTACACCGGCGGCTTCTCGGTGGCGGCCCTGCGCAGCGGAGCGAGTTCGGCGCGGCTCCTGGACTCCTCGGCCGCCGCCCTCGCCCTCGCTCAGCGGAACCTGACCCTGAACGACTGCCCCGAGGCGGCCACTCCGGAGCGGTGCGACGCCATGGACCGGCTGCGCTCTCTGGCCAAGGATGGCCTGTCCTTCGACCTCGTCATCCTCGATCCGCCCAAACTCCAGCCGCCCCACGGCAAGGCGGATCGGGCCGAGGCCGCCTACCTGAGCCTCCAGGGCTTGGCCATGAAGCTCGTGCGGCCGGGCGGACGCCTGGCGACATTCTCCTGCAGCGGCGCGATGAGCCGCGCCCGCTTCGATGGCGTCGTGGCCAAGGCGGCCGGCGCGCGACCGTGCCGGGTGCTCGAGCGCCTCGCGCAGCCTCCCGACCACCCCATCCTCCTCTCCCACCCCAAGAGCGAGTACCTCACAGGCCTGATCGTGGAACTCGGCTGAGCCCGCCGCAGCCCGACCGCAACTTACGAAGGCATGCGGTGTCAAATACCTAGAGCGCTTCTCTCAAGTTTCTTCCTGTGTGTGTCGTAGTTTGGTTTTGGGTTTGCAGGTGGTTTGGTTGCCCTGGGTGCGGTCCATGGCCCACAGAAGAGCCTGGTCGAGCCGATGGATGAGTTGGGCCTCCGTCTTGGCGACGAAGTCGGTGAACCACTCA